>OKID01000097.1_pt1 | contig 27601 bp, 26 predicted proteins | sample 1610601 | NCBI WGS metagenome assembly OKID01 (sample SAMN04436667, study PRJEB24849) | human gut metagenome | biome: human gut; feature: NICU; material: stool | host: Homo sapiens | place: USA: Saint Louis, MO | collected 2010-06-09 | reverse complement strand
GACGCCGGCATCGGCGCAGCCCTGGTAGCGGACTTCCAGGCTGATGGTGCCGGCGGCGTCCGTCGGCGTGCCGGGCAGGGTGGCCTGCAGGCGCTCCCGATAGGTTTCGACCTCGCCGAAGAAATCATCGTGGTGCCTGTCACCCTTGGGCATCTGCAGCGTGCCGGCATTGAATGCCGGATCCGCCTTGACGCTGGTGCGGTGGCGATACAGGTAGTAGCCCGGTGCGATCTTGAACTGCAGTTGCACCTGGCCCCGTTCGGGGGCCGTGGCGGTCAGCGCGAACGCCTGGTCCACCGGCAGCAGGTCCTTCTCATCCAGGGCCAAGGCGGGCAGCGAGAGCCACAACAGGGCGCACAAGGCAGCGCCACGCGCAAACAGAGTCTTCAATCAGTGTCCTCCCGGGTCTGTGCCCGGATCCAGTCCAGATACGCCGGCAGGCCGGCCCGGGTTTCGACCGCGATGCACTCCGGGAGTTCATACGGATGCAGTTCGACGATCCGGGCGATTGCGTCATCGATGCGGCTCGCGGTGGTCTTTACCAGCAGCTGCAGCTCGGCATCGGTGGTCACCTCGCCCTGCCAGCGGTAGGTGGACTGCGCGCCATCAAGGCGGGTCACGCACGCGGCCAGGCGCTCGCCGACCAGCGCGTGCGCAATGCGCTCTGCACTGGCCCGGTCCGGGCAGGTGGTCAACAGCAGCAGGACGGGATCGACGATCGGCATGACCGCCGAGTATAGGGCCGCCGCCGGGTCAGGGCCCGGCGGCGGCAGTGGACCGCTGCGTTGCGCGGTCAGTTGGCCAGCTGGCAGGTGGCTGGCTTGGCCGAGGTGAACAGGGCCGGGGTCGCCCACTCGGGGTGGTCGATGAACGGGTTGCGATTGCCCTGGAAGCTGTAGACCACGTCATTGCGGGCACGCTCGGCATCATCCGGCGGATCGGACAGGTGCCAGTCGATCAGCGTCGACAGCAGGCCCATGTAGGCCGGCGAACTGCTGGTCTTGACGATCTTGCTGCGGTCGTCGGTCAGCTCCAGGTCCGGCTCGGACTGGCCGGTGGCCGCATCCTTGCCGCCCTCATAGCGGATCGCCATGTACATCACCGCACGCGCCATGTCGCCCTTGCGCTTGCCCCACACCTCGAAGGTGCCGGTGTTGCCGTCCGGCGTGCGCACCCAGTTGGAATTGCCCGGGTAGCCACCGCTGCCGCCGCCCTGCCCATTGTTGGCTTCGGTGGCACGCTCGCCGCAGCTGGCATCGCACTTGGCGAACGGCTTGTTGCCACGGTCGGCGTTCCACTGCGCGTCGGTCAGGTACAGCATGTGGGTGTCGGTGTACGGCGCGTAGGGCAGGCCCTTGTCACCGGTGGTGGTGGCAAAGCCCAGCGAGTTCGGCCAAGTGTGCTCGCGGTTGTAGGTCAGGCCGCTGCCGGTGCCCGCACGATCACTGACCTTGGCGTAGCTGCGGTTGCGGTAGGCATCGAGGATGCGGTTCGGGTTGTTCGGATCCTCGTCGGCGATTTCCAGGATGGTCCAGGAGCTGGTGCCCGAGCCGCTGTACGGGTAGGCGGTATGGCCCTTGATGGTGGCGTGCAGCGAGCAGCGCAGCTGGCTGGGGCTGCTGGTGTTGACCCTGGAGTAGTAGCCGGCCGGCACGCCCGGGTTGCCTGGGTCCGGATTGCCGCCGGTGCTGGCCACGGTGAAGGCGATGCGGCTGTCGGCGGCCGGATGCGCGCCCTGCAGGTCGGTGATGCGCGCAGCGCGGATGTCGAAGCGGCAGGCTTCACCGGCCACCAGCGCGGTGTTGGTGGACAGCTTCACGCTGCGGCCGCTGGCCGGGAAGGTCAGCGGCACGGTGCCGGAGGTGCCGCAGCTCAGGGCGAAGGCGCCACTGGCCAGGTTCACCGTCTCGCTGAACACCACTTCCAGGTCGGCGGCAGCCGGGAAGGTGCTGCTGCCCTGCGCCGGGGTGGTGGTGGAGACTGACGGCGGCGTGTTAGGGCCTGGCGTGCCGCCGCCGCTGAAGGTCTGGCCGTTGTTGCAGCTGCCGAACGTCTGGCCGGCCGATTCGGCCCAGGTGAAGTGGGCGTACTGGCTGCCGCTGCCGGTCAGCTGCAGCGAGGTGCCCGGCGCGGTGCTGTTGCTTTCGGCCACCGGGATGTTCTGGCTGGTCATGCCCGCGGCAGGGCCACCGGAGGCGGTGATGGCGCCCTCGTAGCTGAGGAACTGGACCACCTTGCCGCTGGCATCGACCAGGGCGATGCCGTCGTTCGGACCATTCTGGAGGCCGTTGGTCGGATAGTTGACCACGGCGATGGTGGCGCTGCCGCAGCCGGCGGCGGTGCCGGCCGGGACCGGATTGTTGGCGTAGACGGTGGCGGCCGACGGGTTGCTGCCGTTGTAGAGGTACAGGCGGTAGCCGGACAGGTCCTCACCGGCAGTGGCTACGACCTCGATCGCTTCGCCGACGTCACCGGCGGCGGTGCTGTCGTCGTAGTGCAGTTCATTGATGAAGACCTCGGCCTGGACCGGCGCAGCGGCCAGCGCCAGCAGGCAGGCGGCGGCAAGCGGGGACAGCAATCGCATCGACTACTCCTTGTGATTGGGAATGCCTGACCGAGCCTAAGGCCGATCCAGTGACACTTTGTCGTAAATGAACGTCAGATATCTGACAGTGCGACGCTTGTCACCGAAATTGATCTGGACCGACGCCCTGGCCGAGGCGCGCGGGCGAAAAAATTTTTTCATTCCGCCCTTGAAAGGGGGCGGCAGGGCTCCATCTCTGCCCTGCTCCCGACGTTGTCGGGTTTCTTCACGTGCGGTTCTGGCACTCGCCTGGGGTGAGTGCTAACATCGCCGGACTTTTTTAGACCAATCAATCACTTAAGAGGTCTCCTATGAGCATCAAGCCGCTGCACGACCGCGTTGTGGTCAAGCCGATCGAAGCCGACGAAATCTCCGCCGGTGGCATCGTCATCCCCGACTCGGCCAAGGAAAAGTCCACCAAGGGTGAGGTCGTGGCCGTCGGCCCCGGCAAGCCGCTGGACAACGGCAACGTGCGCGCGCCGTCGCTGAAGGTCGGCGACAAGGTCATCTACGGCCAGTACGCCGGCAGCTCGTACAAGAGCGAAGGCGTCGAATACAAGGTCCTGCGCGAAGACGACGTGCTCGCCGTCATCGGCTGAGCCCCGGCGCGACCTGTTTCAACCTGATCCCAAACTCCCAGCCGCCGGGCATCGTCCGGCGCTACCAATGAGGTAAATGCAATGGCTGCCAAGGATATTCGTTTCGGTGAAGACGCCCGTTCGCGCATGGTGCGCGGCGTCAATGTTCTCGCCAATGCCGTCAAGGCCACCCTGGGCCCGAAGGGCCGCAACGTCGTGCTGGAAAAGAGCTTCGGCGCCCCGACCATCACCAAGGACGGCGTCTCCGTCGCCAAGGAAATCGAACTGGCTGACAAGTTCGAGAACATGGGCGCGCAGATGGTGAAGGAAGTCGCGTCGCGCACCAACGACGATGCCGGCGACGGCACCACCACCGCCACCGTGCTGGCCCAGGCCCTGATCCGCGAAGGCGCCAAGGCCGTTGCCGCCGGCATGAATCCGATGGACCTCAAGCGCGGTATCGACAAGGCCGTTTCGGCTGCCGTCGCCGAGCTGAAGAACATCTCCAAGCCGACCGCCGACGACAAGGCGATTGCCCAGGTCGGTACCATCTCGGCCAACTCGGATGAGTCGATCGGCCAGATCATCGCTGACGCGATGAAGGAAGTCGGCAAGGAAGGCGTCATCACCGTTGAAGAAGGCTCGGGCCTGGACAACGAGCTGGACGTGGTCAAGGGCATGCAGTTCGACCGCGGCTACCTGTCGCCGTACTTCATCAACAACCAGCAGTCGCAGACCGCTGACCTGGATGACCCGTTCATCCTGCTGCACGACAAGAAGATCTCCAACGTCCGTGACCTGCTGCCGGTGCTGGAAGGCGTCGCCAAGGCCGGCAAGCCGCTGCTGATCGTGGCCGAGGAAGTTGAAGGCGAAGCGCTGGCGACCCTGGTGGTCAACACCATCCGTGGCATCGTCAAGGTCGTGGCCGTCAAGGCCCCGGGCTTCGGCGACCGTCGCAAGGCGATGCTGGAAGACATGGCCGTGCTGACCGGCGGCACCGTGATCTCCGAAGAAGTCGGCCTGTCGCTGGAAAAGGCCACCATCAAGGACCTGGGCCGCGCCAAGAAGGTGCAGGTCTCCAAGGAGAACACCACCATCATCGACGGCGTCGGCGACAAGGCCAACGTTGATGCACGCGTGGCGCAGATCAAGACCCAGATCCAGGACACCTCCTCGGATTACGATCGCGAGAAGCTGCAGGAACGCGTGGCCAAGCTGGCCGGCGGCGTTGCCGTGATCAAGGTCGGCGCCTCGACCGAAATCGAAATGAAGGAAAAGAAGGATCGCGTCGACGACGCCCTGCACGCCACCCGTGCAGCCGTTGAAGAAGGCGTGGTCCCGGGCGGCGGCGTTGCCCTGGTCCGCGCGATCACCGCGCTGGCCGGCCTGAAGGGTGCCAACGAAGACCAGAACCACGGCATCCAGATTGCCCTGCGTGCGATGGAAGCCCCGCTGCGCGAGATCGTGGCCAACGCTGGCGACGAGCCGTCGGTCATCATCAACAAGGTCAAGGAAGGCACCGGCAGCTTCGGCTACAACGCGGCCACCGGCGAGTTCGGCGACATGCTGCAGTTCGGCATCCTGGACCCGACCAAGGTGACCCGTTCGGCCCTGCAGAACGCGGCCTCGATCGCCGGCCTGATGATCACCACCGAAGCCATGGTTGCCGAAGCTCCGAAGAAGGACGAGCCGGCCATGGGCGGCGCTGGTGGCATGGGTGGCATGGGCGGCATGGGCGGCATGGACTTCTAAGTCCACGCCTCCGGCGGTCGTTGCCGGCCTCGGTCGGCACGCCTTCCCGATGTGATGTAAAGAAGAACCCCGCCGCAAGGCGGGGTTTTTCGTTGCCCGGTTGCCGTCGCCGCAGTGCATCGCTACGCTCGGTAACCATGCCTACCTCGTTCATCGTCGTTGACGACTTCCTTTCTCCCGCCGATGCGCAGGGGTTGCGCCAGGCGGCACTGGGCCTGGACTATCCCGTCCAGGAGGGCGCATTCCCCGGCCGCAATTCACAGCAGCGGCTGGAGTTGGAGGGACTGTCCGGTGCGGTCTCGCGACTGGTCAACGAACCGCTGCGGCCGGTCAACCCGCTGCAGTCGCACGGCAAGTTCCGCCTTACCCTCGCCGGCGACATCGGCCGCGCCAAGGTACACGCCGACCACTCGCACTGGTCGGGCATTCTCTACCTGAGTGCACCGGAGCACTGCGAGGGCGGCACCGAGTTCTTCCGCCATCGCCGTACCGGCACCGAGCGCATGGCCCTGGACGCGGCGGAGCTGGCCGCATTGGGCTACGCCAACGGCGGCGACATGCATCGCGACATCATCGAGCGCGACAGCAACGACGACAGCCAGTGGGAAATGACCATGCGCATTCCGATGCGCTTCAACCGGCTGGTGCTGCTGCGGCCCTGGTTCTGGCACACCGCCGGGCCAGCGTTCGGTGATCGACCGGAGAATGGCCGGCTGGTATACCTGATGTTCTTCGAGCAGGCGCGTTGAAGAGTGCCATCCACGCTTGGCGTGGATGCTCCTCTCCCAGCCGCGTTCGCCATGCAGGCGTCATCGCACCCTCATTCGACGAATGCCTTCGCCGCGCCATACTCCCACTGCCACGGCACGCCGGTATCGCCCAGTACGAATGCCACCAGTGCCGGGAACGCAGCTTCCGCCCGTACATCGTTGCCCAGAATCACCACGCAGCGTTTATACCGTTCGATGCACACCAGCGTGTTGCCGACCGCATCGTCGTGGCCGCCCTTGTAGAAACCTGCGCCCTGCGGGCCGCGGAACGTCACCACGCCCAAACCCGCGGCCAGATCCTTGCGTTGCTGCGCCACGGGCAGCTCCGGCTGCAGCGTGGGGAACTGGCTGGCGGTGGTGATCGGCAGCTGCGGCCGCACCAGTTCCCTGCGCATTGCAGGCGACAGCCCATCGCCGCGGACATAGCCGGCGGCGAAGCGCGCCATGTCGGCGATGGTGGTATCCATCGAACCGGCCGCACGCACGCGGCTGCGTTCATCGTGCGGCTCGGCCGTGCCTTCCGCTGTCCAGCCATCGGCCAGGTTGGCGGCGAAATCCTCACGCCACATCATGCTGGTGCGGACCATGCCGAAGCGGTCGAATACCTGCCGCTGCATCAATGCACCCACGTCCTGGCCCAGCCGTCCACGCTCGATCACGAACTGCAACAGGATCAGCCCTTCGCCGGAATACCCATAACGACTGCCCGGATCGAAGTGGAACTTCAGGCGGCCATCCGGTTCGAGAAAGCCGAAGTTGGCGAAGCCACTGGAATGGTTGAGCAGCAGGCGCGGGGTGAGCTGGCGCCAGCGCGCATCATCGGCCAGTACGCTGTAGTCGGCGTACTTCTTCGGCTCTGGCGGGTAGTCCGGCAGCGGCTTGTCCAGCGCCGTGGCGATGCTGGCGTCCAGCTCGATCCGCGCGTCCTGGGCAAGCTGTGCGACCAGGTGGCCGAACGCCATCTTGGTCAGCGAGGCGGCGTACATCACGGTATCGGTGCGCAGTGGCTCGCCTGCGGCGTTGCGTTCGCCGTAGGCGGCCACGTGTACCACCTTGCCGCCATCGATCACCGCCAGCGCCATCCCGCGCGCATGCGCAGCCTGCATCAGCCGCTGTGCTTCGGCATCGATGCGCGCGGGCGAGGGTAGCGGCGGCGCGGCCAGCACGGCCGGCGGGAGCAGCGTCAGCAACAGCAGGACAGCACGGCGCATGCGTGGAACTCCTGGCGGGACGTGGCGCGATGCTACGCCTGCCAGCTCCCGCCGTCATGCGCCGGATGTCAGCCGGGTCGGCGCAGGCAGATCCGCGCGGCACCCGCACCGATGTCCACCTGGCCACCGCGCATCGCGTCGGCACCGAGGATTAAGGCCGGTCGCGCCTCCAGGCCGATCGCCCTGAACACCGGCAGTTCGCTGATCCGGACCTCCATCGGCGGGTGCTGCCAGTTGCCGCCGGTCATGCCGGGCAGGGTGTACAGCCAGGTTGCCTGCGCACCGCCACCCAGCCCCTCGGTGCCCTCTTCACGTGCACGCACCCGAGCATCGCTGCCGTCAGTGCGCAGGCCCAGTGCGCGGGCTGCTTCGGCGTTGAGGACGGTCTGCGCGGCACCGGTGTCGACCACGGCGATGGCGTCCACGCCGGGCGTACCCAAGGCAAGCGTGATGAAGCCGAACTGGCGCAGGCCGTCATCGCGGCCGGGCAGCGCATTGGGTTGGCAACCCGGCCCTTCCAGGTCCAAGCCGCCGGGTGTCCACAGCGCCAGTTGATTGCGGCCGAAGTCCCAACGGGTGTCCCAGCGCCCGGTCAGGTCGTTGCCGATCAAGCCGTCAATGGCCGGATCATCGCCCTTCGCCAGCGATGACAGGTCGACCTGCATGCCGCTGGCCTTCAATTGCCAGCTGCCCAGCTGCCACGCTGTGCTGCGCATGCGCTGCAACTGCGCCGCCTTCGCGCTCGCGCCCTGGGCCTGCGACACTGCCGCTTCCGCATCCTGCAAACCGTAGCGCCGCACTACGCGTGCATCGACCAGGGTTGCCCCGGCGGCACTGTCGACCACGAAGCGCAGCGGCTCTGAACGCCCGTCCAGCGAGACGGCCACTGCCGGATGACCGCCCTGCATCCACATCGGCAGGACGTGCTCGGCGGCATCGGAGGCGAGCGCCGGCAAGGGGATGGCGAACAGGGGCAGCAGGAACAGGCGCAAGGGGAGACTCCGCAGTGATCGTGGGCGGCCATTGGCGCGCAGCGGCGTATCACTGCGATATCGGCATTGATACCGTCCTGATACAAAGGTGCGGGATACTGAGGCAATGAACACTCCCATCCGCGTCATCGTCGTCGATGACGATGCCAGCATTCGTGACGCCATCGCCGACCACCTGCTGCTGCACGGCTACCAGGTGCGTGTGGCGGCGGATGCAACGGCGCTGGACGTGTTGCTGCAGGTTGAACGTCCTGACCTGATCATCCTCGACTGGATGATGCCCGGTGAGGATGGCCTGTCGGTATGCCGCCGGCTGCAGGCGCGGGCGATCCCGATCCTGATGCTGTCGGCGATGGGGGCCGCGCCGGATCGCGTGATCGGCCTGGAGATGGGCGCGGACGACTACCTGGCCAAGCCGTTTGACCCGCGCGAGCTGTTGGCGCGGGTACGCGCGCTGATGCGCAGGCAGGACAAGCTGCGCGCACAGGTGGCCAGCGAGCTGCGGTTTGATGGCTGGCGATTGCTGCCTGACCAGCGTCGCCTGTTCGCGCCGGATGGCGCCGAACTGGTGCTGAGCCGCGGTGAATTCTCCCTGCTGCTGGCACTGGCTGAACGTCCCGGGCGGGTGCTGGCGCGCGAACAGCTGCTGCAGTTGAGTCGCGGCGAAGCCAGCGACAGCGTGGACCGTGCCGTCGACCTTGCGATCAGCCGCCTGCGCCGCAAGCTCGGGCAGGCCGCGTCCGGCGCTGAAGCCCTTGTGCAGACACTGCGTGGCGAAGGGTACCGCTTCAACGCGGAGGTAGGGGTGTTGTGAGCAGCCGGTGGTCAACCACCCGCTGGATCGCGATGCTGGCCTTGGCCAGCCTGCTGCTGGCAACCCTGGTCAGCGTGGCGGTAGTGGGGTGGATGCCCCGGCCCGCGCCGCCACCGATGCGGCTGGACTATGCGATGCAGGTGCTGCGTGGGGAACTGGCGCCGGCGCCACTGGGATTGCATATGTCGACGCAGGACGCGCCACCCCGGGGCAGCGCCAGTGACTGGCTCACCCAGTTGGTGGCGCTGCAGATGGACCTGCCGGCCAGAAATGTACGCCTGGTGTGGACGGGGCAGGGCAGGGCGCCCGATGTGCAGGTCATCGAGGGTGGCGCGGTACTGGACGCCTCCGCTCGTGCTGGCGTGCTGAAATCGCAGGCCGCGTTGCTGACCGCCATGCAGTGGCCGCCGTTCGAACTGGGGATGCGGCAAGCCGATGGCCGATGGCGGGTGGTCGGCAGCGACCACAGTGACCTGGCGGCCTGGCGCCGCCAGGTGATGCTCGCCCTGCTGGGCGGTGCGATCCTGCTGGCCCCTCTGGCGGCGTGGGCGTCGATCCGGTTGGGGCGCCCGCTGCGACGCCTGGCTGAAGCCAGCGCACGGGTCGACCTGCAGGCCGAAACGCCATTGCCTGATGACGGTCCACGCGAAGTGCAGGTACTGGCCACAGCGATCAGCACCGGTCGCGAACGTCTGCGCGCCCAGGCACGGGACATGACGCATATGCTGGCGGCCGTGGCGCATGACCTGCGCACGCCCTTGACCGGCCTGCGCCTGCGCGCGGAGTTCGCTCCCGCGCCACAGGCCGCCAGGATGGTGGCAGACATCGAGCGCATGGATACGATGATCGAGCAGGTGCTCGACTACGCACGCGGTGAGCTGCAGCCGTTGCAGATGCGGATGCTGGATCTTTCAGCGCTGCTGGAGGACTGCGTGCAGGCGGCGCTGCTGCGCGGGGTCGACATTTCCCTTCAGGGCCCGGATACGTTGCCGTGGCATGGCGATGCGCTGCTGCTCCGGCGCGCGGTCGACAATCTCATCGACAACGCCGAGCGCTACGCGGGCGCCGTGGAGCTGTGGGTCGCCACGGCGGGTGATGGAGTGCAGCTGGACGTGATGGACCGCGGCCCTGGCATCGCCGAGATCGATCGCGCACGCCTGCTGCAACCGTTCCAGCGCAGCGAGGGCTCGCGTAGCCGCGCCACCGGGGGCGCCGGACTTGGACTGGCCGTGGCTGCCAACGTGGCGAAGCGCCACGCGGGCGAACTTCAGCTGTTGCACCGCGAGGGCGGGGGGCTGATCGCGCGGCTGCTGCTGGGACGCACTTCCTGAGTCAACTCCGATTTGCTTCCACTGGCCACTCCTCCATATGATTAGGCGCCTAATCATGAAGTGAGGAAAGGATGATCGAAGCCAAGCATCAGGCGTTGCTGGAGGAAGCGCAGCGGCGCGGCCACGCCAACATCGCGCAGCTGCGCCTGTGCTTCCAGCTGCTCTCGTTGTCCTCGTCGATCGATCGCGACTGCGCTGCACGGTTGGCACCGCACGGGCTCAGCGAGGGTCGCTTCATCGTGCTGTTCCTGCTGCACGGGGCCGGCGGCGCACTGGCGCCGCACGCGCTGGCCGAGCGCGCTGGCGTGACCCGGGCCACCATCAGCGGCCTGCTCGATGGCCTGCAGCGCGAAGGCCTGCTGCAGCGTCGCAGCGATGACGAGGATGGCCGTCGTCTGCAGATCGTGTTGACCGCACCGGGCAAGCGTTTGGCCGAGTCGCTGTTCGAGCGGCACACTCAATGGATCAGCGGCCTGTTCAACGGCCTGGATGCTGATGAACGGCAGCAGCTGTCACAACTGCTGCACAAGGTCTGGCAGCACACGGACACCGGGCGGGAAGCCGCCGCATGAGCACGCCCATTCCCGCGGAACGGCTGCGTGCACTCAACAGCGGTGGTGCCGCTGCCACGCATCTGGCCGAATGCCTGGCAGTGGATTTCGCCGCGCTGTTGCAGGGGGTGGCACCTGTGCTCGAGCCGGAAGCGCTGCAACGTATGCGCGACGCCTCCGGCAAGGGCATCACCCAGCGCATGGCGCTGGCGGCGCGGTTGCTGCACGAAGCCGGCCAGGGTGATCCCGCGCACTGGCAGGCACACGCATCAGACACCGTGCGTGGCTGGGCCTGCTACCTGATTGGCAGCGATGCCAGCGCGGCGCTGCCGGCCAAGCTGCGGGCGATGCGTCCGCTGGCTGACGACCCGCACTTCGGCGTGCGCGAATGGGCATGGCTGGCGCTGCGCAGCGACATCGTTGCCGCACCGTTGCAGGCGCTTGAGTACCTGCAGGTGTGGACGCAGGAAGCATCGCCTTACCTGCGCCGCTTCGCCTGCGAAGCGCTGCGCCCACGAGGCGTGTGGTCCACGCATATCGCGCTGTTCAAGCAGCATCCAGAACTCGCGTTGCCGATGCTGGAAGCAATGGCCAACGACCCGGAGCGCTACGTGCAGGACTCGGTCGGGAACTGGCTCAACGATGCCGGCAAGACTCAACCGCAGTGGCTGCGTGAGCTGTGCGCACGATGGCAACAGCAGCACCCTGGCGATGCCAATGCCTACATCCGCAAACGCGCCATGCGCTCGTTGCGGTAGTGCCGGCCGCTGGCCGGCAACCTCATCAACCTCAAGGAAGGCCTTCCATGTCCTACACCCTCATCGAGCTCTACACCGCTCTGGCCACCTTGTAACAGCGCCTCCGGAGGCGCACGGCACATGCGTCTGTCACCCGGACGCGGTAAACAGGACATTGCCCATGTCCATCCGCAGGGAAGTTGATCATGCAGAGCACGCTCCAGGTAACGCTGTACGGCCCGCAGGGCGATACGCCGGCACTGCAGCTGCCGCAGATGGAAGGGCCCTCGGTGGCCATCCCGGAAGCGGTACTGCGCCGGCTGGTGTCCGATCTCTACACCACCCGTTCCCTGCTCAATCCCGAGCAGCTGGACGAGGCCCGGCAGGAGCTGGACCGCGTGCTGGAGCGCTGGGCCGACATCCACGAAGGCCTGCTGCTGGACGTGGAAGTGCATGGCAGATGAGCGACCTTGCACGGCGGCCACCGCGTGGGCTGCGCGGTCAGGCGCATCACTGAACCGCGCGCCCAGTTGCGGATGAAACATTTTGCACTGCGCAAAAGCTGTGCTATCAATAGATCCCATGAACGCAGCCGCCACCCGCTTTTACTGGTATTACTTTCCGAAGCCACTGGCGGAGGAAGGACTGCGCTCACCCTGAAGAAAGCTTCAGACGCATTCCCGAAAGCCGCCAGCGAACCTGGCGGCTTTTTTCATGCCGCCACGCTGGGGACCCCCAACGTTCCGGAGATCTCCTGCAATGCCCCCGCACACCGACGACCTGCGTATCCGCACCATCGAACCGCTGACACCGCCCGCCCAGCTGCTGGCGATGCTGCCCTGTGACGATGAGGCTTCCGACACCGTCAGCGCCTCGCGCGCGGCCCTGCACCAGATCCTGCACGGCCGTGACGACCGCCTGGCGGTGGTGGTGGGCCCGTGCTCGATCCACGACCCGAAGGCCGCCATCGAGTACGCCCAGCGCCTGAAGCCGCTGCGCGACGCGCTGGCTGGCGAGCTGGAAATCGTCATGCGCGTGTACTTCGAGAAGCCGCGCACCACGGTGGGCTGGAAGGGCCTGATCAACGACCCGGACCTGGACGGCAGCTTCAGGATCGACAAGGGCCTGCGCGTCGCCCGTGGCCTCCTGCGCGACATCAACAAGCTCGGCCTGCCGGCCGGTGTTGAATTCCTCGATGTGATCTCGCCGCAGTACATCGCCGACCTAGTGGCATGGGGCGCGATCGGCGCACGCACCACCGAAAGCCAGGTGCATCGCGAGCTGGCTTCGGGGCTGTCGTGCCCCGTCGGCTTCAAGAACGGCACCGATGGCAACGTGAAGATCGCCGCCGACGCGGTGGGTGCGGCATCCAACCCGCATCATTTCCTGTCGGTCACCAAGCAGGGTGGCACTGCCATCGTGTCGACCACCGGCAACCCGGATTGCCATGTGATCCTGCGCGGTGGCAAGCAACCGAACTACGACGCTGGCAGCGTGGCTGAGGCCTGCCAGGTGCTGGCCAAGGCCAAGCTGCCGGCGCGCCTGATGATCGATGCCAGCCATGCCAACAGCCTGAAGAACCCCGAGAACCAGCCGAAGGTGATCGACGACATCGCCGCTCAGATGGAAGACGGCGAACAGCGCATCGTGGGCGTGATGATCGAGAGCCATCTGGTCGGGGGCCGCCAGGAACTGGTGGAAGGCCAGCCGCTGGTCTACGGGCAGAGCATCACCGATGGCTGCATCGACTGGGACACCACCGTGACCGTGCTGGAGCGACTGGCTGCGGCCGTGCGTGCCCGTCGTGAAGTGAAGGTGTCCGAAGCGGCGTGAATGAAGCCGCCTGATGGCGGCACGTGTGTGGATGGCGGCCAGCGCCTGCGGGGGTGCGGCCGCGATCAGGGCCGGCCGGAGTTGGAGACCGGCCCATCTGCACCGGCGATGCGCCTGGCGCTGCGCATGAGCGACAGCGCCAGGTACATCGCCGGGGTGGTGCAGTCGATCCGCGCCCAGCATGGAACCCCAGGCGAACGCGAACCTCAATGCACTTCGTCGTGGTACACGAACTTCGGCATTTCCCAGCGGTAGTGGATCGCCATCAGGCGCAGCGCGAAGCCGCCGCCGAGGCAGCACAGGATCGCGGTGGCGTCGGCCACGCCCCACTGCAGCAGCAACAGATACGCCGCGCCGGTCAGCAGCGCGATGATCGCGTACAGCTCCTTCTGGAAGATCAGCGGCACCTCGTTGCAGAGGATGTCGCGCAGCACGCCGCCGAACGCCCCGGTCAGCATGCCGGCGATCAGCACGATCGGCATCGCATGGCCGGCTTCGCGCGCGATCGAGCAGCCGATCAGGGTGAAGGCGATCAGGCCCAGTCCGTCGAGTACCAGGAAGGTGCGGCGGAAGTGGTGCATCCAGCGTGCCACCCAAGTGGCGATCAGCGCCGCGCATACGGTGAACCCCAGGTACTCGGGATGCTTCACCCAGCCCAGCGGGTAGTGGCCGAGCAGGATGTCGCGCAGTGATCCACCACCGAGGGCAGTGACACAGGCGATCATGACCACACCGAACAGGTCCATGCGGCGGCGGCCGGCAGACAGTGCACCGGTCATGGCTTCGGCGGAAATGGCAATCAGGTAGATGATGGACAGCAGCATGGAACAGGCTCCGGGCGCGGTGGGGCCGGCCATGCGCAACTGCCACCACTGCCTGCGCAATGACGGGATGACGATGACCGGTGCCGCTCCCGCTGTCCTTTTGCCTGAGAGTTCAGCGGCGTTGGCCGCGTGCCCCTTCGGCGGATCGTCCCGGGCATGCCCGGTGACCTCTCTCCAGCTCGGCGAGTCGAATGCATGGTTGGTGGGATTCCAGCCCACCGGCCTGAGCGATCATGGGAGCCTGCGCCTTCGGCGGGCGCCAGCGCGGCGCCTCTCTCCTGCATTCGGGCGCCAGTATATCCGCTGCAGTGCAGCACGGCATAATCCAGGCATGGCCCCTTCCGCCCGCCCGTGGTTCCTGTACCTGCTCGAATGCCGCGATGGCAGCTATTACGCCGGCATCAGCACCGACGTGGACGCGCGTTTCGCCGCCCACCAGGCCGGCAAGGGCGCGCGCTACACCCGGGCCCGGCCACCGCTGCGCGTGCTGGCCGTGCGCGAATACCCGGACCGGGCCGCCGCCTCACGCGCCGAGTGGCAACTCAAGCAGCAGCCCCGCGAACGCAAGCTGGCCTGGCTGCAGGCGTTGGATCCTGCGCTTCTGTAGAGCCGAGCCCACGCTCGGCTGTTGTTGCTGCTGCCTGATGGTGAAGCCGAGCATGGGCTCGGCTCTACAGTAGATCCACGCCACGCGTGGATGGGCTACCCGGCCCATGCGATGATCGCCCCGCGCCCAGAGCTGGAGACCCGGATGTCGACGATCGCCCTGCTGTTCGCTCTTTCCGCAGCAACGAGCCCTGCCGCCGACCCGGCCACCCTCGCGGCCATCGAAGCCACCTGCCATGACTACGTCGATGGCCAGCTGGAGGCGGACCCACAGCGCGTCGCCCGTTCCCTGCACCCGGACCTGGCCAAGCGCGCTGTGCTCGGCGATACACCCGACGAACGCCTGGGCCTGCGCCGGATGTCGAAGGAAGAACTGGTCTCGCTGACGAAGCAGGGCGCGTTGAAGACCCCGAAGGATCAATGGGATCGTCTCTGCACGGTGCTGGACGTGACCGGCAACGCGGCCTCGGTGCGGCTGGAGACCCCGTGGTTCGTCGATTACTTCCATATGGGGCGCTTCGACCAGCGCTGGGTCATCGTCAACGCGTTGTGGTATCCAAAGCCGAAGGCACAGTGAGCGATGCGTGCCGCCGGCAAAGCATGGATCTCCGTCGTCGTGCTGGTCGCCGGCATCGCGCTGTTGCCTGGCCTGCTGTACCTGCTCGGGCTGGCATTGGCAGGCGGTCGGCCGAAGCCGGCCGAACGCGCGCCCAGTGGTGTGGCAGCGTGCAGCAGCGAACCACGGGCGGGATTCCAACCGATGAATCCCTGGCACTTCACCGCTGAGTCTTTTGACAAGGACGGAATGAAGAAGATGCCCGAAGTGGAGCGGGAGGCCTTCTGGATTGCCCGGCGCCACCTGTGGCGGCAACCGCAGCGCGGCATGCTGCGCTGGCATCTCAGCAGTACCGCATTGACGATCTGGATCACCCGGCATTGGAGTACCGCGCAGATTGCCGACACCGCGAGGAAGGAGGACTTCTGCCGGACCTGGTCGAAACGGCGGGTGTCCGGTGGCCCGATGAACCAGTAGATCCACGCCATGCGTGGAGGGTGTTGACGAGGTCAGAGCCCTTTCCTGCGGAAAGGGATCCGACCCCGTTGCGTGCAGCCCTACCGCCTTGGCCGCCGGTCGTCGCGGTCATCACCGAAGATGATGCGCGCACTGCGCTGGTAGCTCCAGTACGCGACCGCCCAGTTCAGCAGCACCACGATGCGGTTGCGGAAGCCGATCAGGAAGAACACATGCGCGGCCAGCCAGAACCACCACGCCAGCACACCCGACAACTGCAGGCGGCCCAGGTGCACGATCGCGGCCATGCGGCCGATGGTGGCGAGGTTGCCGTAGTCGGCGTACTTGAACGGACCGGGCTCGGGCTTGCCGTGCAGCCGTGCGCGGATCACCTCGGCCACGTATTTGCCCATCTGCTTGGCGGCCGGTGCCACACCGGGAACCGGCTTGCCGTCGGCCTGGCTCAGTGCGGCCAGGTCGCCGGCCACGAACAGCTCCGGGTGATCGGGCAGGGTCAGGTCCGGTTGCACCGGCACGCGTCCGGCGCGGTCCAGTGGCACGTCCAGCGTGCGCGCCAGCGGTGAAGCGGCCACGCCGGCGGCCCAGACCACGGTGCGCGCCGGTATGAACTGTTCGCCGAGCTTGAAGCCCTGGCTGTCGATGTCGCTCACCGGGGTTCCGGTCAGCACTTCCACGCCCAGCTTTTCCAGTTGGCGGCGCGCCTTCAGCGAAAGCACATCCGGGAACGAGGACAGCACGCGCGGCCCAGCCTCGACCAGCCGCACCCTGGCGCTGGCCGGGTCGATGTGGCGGAATTCGTTGCGCAGCGTGTGGCGCGCGATCTCGGCCAGGGTGCCGGCCAGTTCGACACCGGTGGGACCACCACCGACGATGGCGAAACTCAGCCACGCCGCCTTCTTCGCCGGATCCGGTTCAGCCTCGGCGCGTTCGAACGCCAGCAGCAGCTTGCGGCGCAGCGCGATGGCATCGTCCAGCGTCTTCAGGCCGGGCGCATCATCGGCCCACTGATCGTTGCCGAAGTAGGCGTGGGTGGCGCCGGTGGCCAGCAGCAGGCTGTCGTAGTCCAGCGTGCTGCCATCGGCCATGCGGATCTGCCGCGCCTGCTTGTCGATGGCCACCACTTCGCCGAGGCGGACTTCCACATTGCGCTGGTGGCCGAGGATGTGGCGCAGCGGTGCGGCGATATCCGGCGCGGACAGGCCGGCGGTGGCCACCTGGTACAACAGCGGCTGGAACAGGTGATGGTTGCGGCGATCGACCAGGGTGATGCGTATGCGCTCGCGGGCCAGGGCACGGGTGGCCCAGAGACCGGCAAAACCGCCGCCGACAACGACCAGGTGGGGAACGCGTTCGCGACTCATCGACTCACTCCAGTGGGGGCATCGGGGGAAGCGCCTGGCATCTTCGCACGGCGGCCACCTGTCACGTCAGCGCCGGCCCGGATCGGCGATACTCGGGTTCAGGCAACGGCCCGTGAGGAGCCCATGAGCGAACCGGAAAAGCGCATCGCCCTGTTGATCGACGCCGACAATGCGCCGGCCTCGAAGATCGACGAGGTCCTGGCGGAAGTCGCCCGCTACGGCGTGGCCAACGTGCGCCGTGCCTACGGCAACTGGAAGAGCCCGCGACTGAAGGGGTGGGAAGCGGTGCTGCATGAGTATGCGATCCGCCCGATCCAGCAGTTCGCCTACAGCAAGGGCAAGAACGCTTCGGACATGGCGATGGTGATCGATGCCATGGATCTGCTGTACGCGCGCAACCTTGATGGCTTCGCCATCGTCTCCAGCGATGCGGACTTCACCCCGATGGTGATGCGCCTGCTGACCGATGGCGTGAAGGTATATGGCTTCGGCGAGAAGAAGACGCCCGAGCCATTCGTCAATGCGTGCTCGAAGTTCACCTACCTGGAGGCACTGGGCCAGACCCATGCCAGCGTGCCGGATGCCGAACAGGCGTCCAGCGAGCAGGCCTCGAACGAGCCGGTGGCCAACGACGATGCGCGTCCGCGCAAGAGCGGTGCGGAAATGCGCAGTGACACCCGGCTGGTGAAGATGCTGCGCCGTGCGGTGTCCGCGGCCGAGGGTGAGGATGGCTGGTCGCACCTCGGCCCGGTCGGCAGCCAGATCGGCAACCAGGCTTCGTTCGATCCGCGCAACTATGGCTACGGCAAGCTCAGCGACCTGCTGGCGGCGATCGGCCTGTTCGAGCTGAAGAAGGATGGCAAGTCCTCCTACGTGCGCGCGCTGCCAAAAAAGAACCGGTAGTGCCGGCAAAAGAACCGGTAGTGCCGGCCGCTGGCCGGCATGCTACAGACGCAAGATCCCGCATCCGGCACGCACACACCCGTAACGATCAGGCGTATCGTTGCCGCTCGCATTGCCAGCAAAGGAAACCCGCATGTTGAAGATCTGGGGCCGCCGCAATTCCAGCAACGTCCGCAAGGTGCTGTGGTGTGCTGAGGAAATCGGCCTGCCGTACGAATCCATCGAGGTCGGTGGCAGCCACGGCGGCACGCAGACGCCGGAGTACCAGGCGATGAATCCCAACGGCCTGGTGCCGGTGATCGAAGACCACGGCCTGCCGCTGTGGGAATCGAACGCCATCGTGCGCTACCTGAGCGCCCGCTACGCGCTGGGCACCCTGTACGCCGAGGACCCGATGGAACGCGCCCAGGCCGAGAAGTGGATGGACTGGAGCACTTCGCGGATGGCGCCGCTGTACAGCGACCTGGTCTGGGGCATCATGCGCACCGCGCCGGCCGACCGCGACGAAGCGCGGATCAATGCCGCCATCGTGCGCGCCGGTGACTACCTGGCGATGGCCGACGCCACCCTGGCCAGGCAGCCGTGGCTGTCGGGCGAGACGTTCGCGATGGGCGACATCCCGCTGGGCTCGCTGGTCTATGCCTGGTTCGAACTGCCGATCCAGCGACCGGAGCTTCCGCACCTGGCGGATTGGTATGCGCGCCTGCGCGAGCGGCCGGCCTACCAGCGCGGCGTGATGTCGCCGCTGACGTAAGCACTGCCCGGTACTGAAACGCAGCCGAGCACGGCTCGGCTCTAAGGTAGTGCCGAGCCATGCTCGGCAGTGCTCTACGGGATCAATACAGGTCCGTTGGATCCACATCCAGCGACCAGCGCACCTTGCGCGCTTCCGGCAGCGCATAAAGCTGCGGCACCAGCTGCGCGAGCACGCCATGCAAGGGTGGCCGCTGCGGCGCCGACAGCAGCAGCTGTGTGCGCTGGTAGCCCGCGCGCCGCGGCATCGGCGCTGGCATCGGGCCGTACGCCTCCACCACGTTCTGCTCGCCCAGCAGCTGCCGCGCAGCCAGCAGGAACGCATTGGCATGCTCCACCTGCTGCGCTTCGGCGCGCATCAACGCCAGGTGCGCGAACGGGGGGAACCCTGCGGCTTGCCGCTGGTTCAACTCGGCCTGCGCGAACGGGTGGTAGCCACCGCTCACCAGGGTTTCCAGCAGCGGGTGACCCGGGTGATGGGTCTGCAGCCAGACCTCGCCGGGGTCACGCGCACGTCCTGCACGACCGGCCACCTGGATCAGCTGCTGCGCCAGCTTCTCGCTGGCGCGGAAGTCGGCGGAGAACAGGCCTTCGTCGATGCCGACCACCACCACCAGGGTCAGCTTCGGCAGGTCGTGGCCCTTGGCCAGGATCTGCGTGCCGACCAGGATGCCGGGCTGGTCGCCCAGTTTCGCCAGCTGCTGTTCCAGCGCATCGCGGCGTGAGGTGGTGCCACGGTCGATGCGCACCACCGGGAAATCGGCGAAGGCGGCGGTGAGGTGTTCTTCCAGGCGTTCGGTGCCGATGCCCTGCGGCTGCAGCGCCAGGCTGCCGCAGGCCGGGCATGCCAACGGCGCCGGTTGGCGCGCGCCACAGTGGTGGCACTGCAGGCGTCGGCCGCCACCATGCACGGTCATCGGCGCATCGCAGCGCTGGCACGGCGCGGTCCAGCCGCAGTCGTGGCACAGCAGCACCGGTGCATAGCCGCGGCGGTTCTTGAACACCAGCACCTGCTGGCCACGCTGCAGGTGTTCGCCGATGCCGGCCAGCACATCGGCCGAGAGGCCATCGTGCAGCGGCCGCTTGCGTACATCGAGGATGCGCACGCGCGGTGGCCGTGCATCGCCGGCGCGCTGCTTCAGGCGCAGGTGCGTGTAGCGCCCGGCGTAGGCGTTATGCAGCGTTTCCAGCGAAGGGGTGGCACTGCCGAGCAGCACCGGAATGCCCAGTGCCTTGGCCCGGACCAGGGCGAAATCGCGCGCGTGGTAACGGATGCCGTCCTGTTGCTTGTAGCTGCCGTCGTGTTCCTCGTCGACGATCAGCAGGCCAGCCTGCGGCAATGGCGTGAACACCGCCGAGCGGGTGCCGACGATGACCCGTGCTTCGCCACGCGAGGCGGCCGCCCAGACGCGCGCGCGCTCGTTGTCGTTCAACCCCGAATGCAAGGCGTGCACGGCGATGCCCAGGCGGCCGCGGAAACGTGCCAGGGTCTGCGGGGTCAGGCCGATTTCCGGCACCAGTACCAGCGCCTGCCTGCCCTGCGCCAGGCAATGGATGATCGCCTGCAGGTAGACCTCGGTCTTGCCGCTGCCGGTCACGCCGTCCAGCAGGAACGGCTGGAAGCCGTCGGCAGCGTTGATCGCAGCCACCGCCCCGGCCTGGTCCGGGTTGAGCGTGGGGCCGGGCAGCGGCTGCGCATGCTGCGGTGCCACCGTCATCGCCACGCGCTCGGCCAGCGCGCGCTTGGCCAGGCTGCGTGCAGCGGTGCGCCAGTCGGCCATGCGTTCGCCGAGCACGTCCTCATCCACGATCGCTCCGGCCAGCAGCTCGGCCAGCTGCCGCGGACGGCTGCCGGCGCGCAGCTTTTCGCGCTGGGCGTGGCCTTCGGTGGTCAGCTGCCAACCCCAGTGATGTGTGTCGGGCAGGGCCTCGCCATGGCGCAGCGGTCCGGGCAGGGCGGTGCTCAGCACCTCACCCAGCGGCGCATGGGTGTAGCGCGCCAGCCACTGCAGGCTCTGCCAGAGTTCGCCCTGCAGCAGCGGCTGCCGGTCGCACCAGGCCAGCGCCTGGCGCAGTCCCTGGCCGTCGTCGGTCTGGCCGTGGCCAGCCACCACGCCGACCAGCTCGCGGTTGCCGAACGGCACCTTCAGGCGGCAGCCGACCGCGGCCGTGGGGCCATCGCCCTCCGGCGACAGGTAGTCGAACAGGCGCGGCAGGGGGACGGGCAGGGCGACCTGCAGGGTCGGAATGGGCGAAAGCATCGGGCCAGTGTAACGGGCCATGCGCGCGCGAATGGCAGGGGAGACGTGCCCGGGCGACGACCGCTGAATCATAAATGTCACCTAAATATCGGTGTCCATTGGAGATTCAGTCTTATCCACATGTTCTGTGGATAACGTTGTGCGTTACCGGTCGACGGCAACCCAGGAGGCCGATGGCGACGAGCTCACGCTTGTGTTGGTCAAAAAATCGCCACACTTGAAAGGCATTCAAAATCAACAACTTGAGTGTGAAACATTGCTGAAACAGAGTGAATTCAGCTGCATGCCGCAATTTCCCGCGCGGGGAGCGTGGTGCTGTGCACAACCTGCAGCACGAAGTGCCTGTGGGCGCAAGTCCTACGGGTGCCGATGGGCTGCCGCTATCATGCCGGCAGACCTTTGGAGTGACCGATGACGGCTGTGCCCGCCCCTGTTTCCTCGACCGCGGCCGGCGCGCTGTCGGCGTTCCTGCGTGGCGTCGAACGCCGCGCCCTGGTGGTGGCTGAACTGCAGTGCGGCGATGCCGCGCGTGCCGAGCAGACCCTGGTGGCAGTGATGCGCGCGTTTGCGGCGGTCGCCAGCGACCTGCCGATGGCGCAATGGCCGACCCGCTTCTGGACCCTGCTGGGCCAGCGCCAGGCGCTGCGCGAGCCGGCGGGCGGGCAGTGGGCGCCGTCGTTGGCCGCGTTGGGCGCGATGCCGCCACTTCCACGACTGGCGCTGCTGCTGCGGGTGGGCGGCAGCCTGGACGAGGGCATCGCCATGCGCGTGCTCGACCAGGACGAGGCCGGCTACCAGCACCTGCTGGCCGATGCCTGCCCGCGTGACGCCCAGGGCCGGCCCGATGCCGTGGCCTGGCGCCAGTTGGCCGAGCAGGTACAGGCGCGTGTCCGTGACCTGCCGGCCGCGCGCCTGCAGCAACTGCAGCAGCCGGCCGCACCCACCACCCACAATGAAGCACCGGCCTCCAGCTGGCGCGCACCGCAGCGGGACGAGCGTGCGGCCGCCAACGCCAAGCGCCGTCGGGCGAGTGCCAAGCCGCGCTGGCGCGGTCCGCTGATCCTGTTGGCGACCGTGGCGGTGCTGCTGGCCGCGGCGCTGGGTTGGCGCTACCTGCAGGGACATTCGTTCGGCAGCGATGCACCCTTGCCGGAGGGCGTGGTGGGCGAAGCCGGTCCGGTGACCGTGGAAGCCCTGCCACCGAGCAAGGTCGACGCCACACCGGACGCGGGCCAGGCGCAAGCCAATGATGACGCAGCGATGCTGGCAGACCGCGACTACCCGCTGGTCGCCGATGCCGACCTGTACGCGTGGATTGCCGCGGGCGGCCCGCTGCCGGTGGATGAATCGCAAGCCAAGCCGAGCCGGCCGGAGCCGGCCAGTGCCACGCTGGAAACGGCTGCCGCCGATGAATAAGTCCGTGCTCGCCAGCCTGCTGCTGGCCCTGCCGCTGTCGCTGTCCGCCGCACCGCAGCCGTTGAGTGTGCCGTTGCCGCCACCAGTTCCGGGCAGTTCGCCGGCCACGCCGGCGTCGGCCGCTGCAACAGCACCTGCGGAATTCGCCCAGCTGGATACGCAGCAGCAGCGACAGCGCCGTGCCGACTACGCCGCCTGGCGCGCATTGCCGGAAGCAGAGCGCGAGCGCATCCGTCAGGCGGCTGCGCGCTTCAATTCGCTGCCGGCCGATCAACAGCAGCGCATGCGGCAGCAATTCCAGGCGCAGGATCAGGCGTTCCGCGACGGATGGCGGCTGGGCCCGCAGCTGGGCCTGGAATTCCCCAAGCTGCACGGACTGTTCGGATTCGTGCCACCGGAGCAACGCGAGACCGCGCTGGCCGTGCTGCGCCAGCTCAACCCGGCGCAGCTGGCCCAGCTGGCCCTGGTCGCGCAGCGCACGCCGCCGCAGGAACGCGACACGGTACGCAGCGCCTTCCTCGCCGTGCCCACCGCCGAGCGCGACAGCTGGCTGAAGCGCCAGGCCGGCCAGTAGAAAAGGGGACGGAGGGGATTAAGTCGCATTCGGCACTGACTGGCCTGATACGACTTAATCCCCTCCGTCCCCTTTTTTGTGTGGGGCGGCTGAAACCCAGCATTCACGCCATGTCATGGGAATGCAGGCGCCGCCCGCGTAAGATGAGCGCCCGCAACCCGGTGCCTGTGCCCTTCGCGCGCAACCGCAGTTCGCGTCAAGCACCTTATGTCTACTGCAACCTCCACGCCGCGCTTCAGCAAGGAAGTCGGCGCCACCGGTCTGCTCGCCCTGCCGCTCGTGCTGGGCCATGTGTCCACCGGTCTGATCTCCTTCGTCGACAACGTGATTGCCGGCCACCACGCTACGGCGACCCTTGCCGCAGTCACCATCGGTACGGCGCTGTTGTGGCTGCCGATGTTGATTCCGATCGGCACCCTGATCTCGCTCACCGCTTCGGTGTCGCAGCTGCACGGCGCCGGCCGCGAGCGCGAGATCGGCCCGCTGTTCCGCCAGGCACTGTGGCTGGCGCTGGGGCTGGGGCTGATCATGTTCACCTTCCTCACCGTGGTGCCGCCGCTGCTGCCGGCCTTCGGCATCGCGCCGGACATCGTGCCGGGGGCGACCGCGTTCCTGCATGCGGTGCGCTGGGGTGGCCCGGCGCTGACCCTGTACTTCTGCATGCGTTATCTCAGCGAGGGCATGCACTGGACGTTGCCGACCATGCTGCTCGGCTTCGGTGGCCTGCTGGTGCTGGCACCGATGGGCTACGTGCTGGCCAATGGCAAGCTCGGCTTCCCGGAGTTGGGGGCCGAGGGCCTGGGCATCGCTTCGGCGGTGATGATGTGGCTGCAGGCAACCGCATTCGCCCTGTATCTGTGGCGGACCAAGCGCTTCGCCCATCTGCAGCTGTTCTCGCACTTCGAGGGACCGCGCTGGAAGGCGATCTGGGAGCTGCTGCGCACCGGCCTGCCGATCGGCATCACCGTGCTGATGGAAGGCGGCCTGTTCATCGTCACCGCCTTGCTGATCGGCCGCCTGGGCGCCAATGAAGCGGCGGCACACCAGATCGCGATCAACGTCGCGCAGCTGTGCTTCATGATCCCGATGGGCGTGGCCGAGGCCACCACCGTGCGCGTCGGCCATGCGGTCGGCCGTGGTGACGGCTTCGGCGTGCGGCGTGCGGCCTGGGCCGGCTACGCGATCATCATGGGCACGCAGACGTTGTCAGCGGCGGTGCTGCTGTTCGGCCACGATGCCATCGTCGGTGTGTACACCAACGACCTGGCAGTGGCCGGCCTGGCCTCGACCCTGCTGCTGTACGCGGCCACCTTCCAGTTCCCGGACGGCATCCAGGTGCTGTCGGCGGGCGCGCTGCGCGGCCTCAAGGACACCCGCGTGCCGATGTTCATCGCCATGTTCGCGTACTGGGGCCTGGGCATGCCGCTCGGCGCCGGGCTCGGCCTGGGGCTGGGCATGGGCCCGCAGGGCATGTGGATCGGCCTGATCGTCGGCCTGACTGCCGCTGCCATCCTGATGGGCTGGCGCCTGCGCCGCAGCAGCCAGCGCATCGGGCAGTCCGCGCTGTCCTGATCTTCGTGCCCGCCACGTTCACCCGTGACGGGCGATCCCCTGACTTGTGTCCGATGCTGCATCACGCGGCACCGGCTATGCTGGTACCACGGCAAGAAGCCATCCGGAGCGTTCCATGAATCAACCCGTGCCCCCGCTGCCCCCGGCGCGTCGCAACCCCGTCGCCAGTTTCTTCATCGGGCTGTGGGACGTCATGAACTTCACCCGCCGGTTGATCCTCAACCTGGTGTTCTTCGGCCTGCTGTTCCTGCTGCTGGTGATGTTCGTCATCGCCGCCGGCATGGGCGCCGGTGCCAGCAAGTCGCTGCAGGACCGCACCACCCTGGTGATCGCGCCGGAGGGCCGCCTGGTCGAGCAGTTCAGTGCCGATCCGGTCAGCCGCGCACTGGCCAAGGCAGTGGGTGACAACGGTGCCGAAGAGATCCAGCTGCGCGATCTGCTGCGGGTGATCGAGTCGGCCAAGGACGACAAGAAGATCGAGCGCGTGGTGCTGGAGCTGGACAAGCTGCAGCCGTCCGGCTTCGCTTCGCTGCGCGAAGTGGCCGCCGCGCTGCAGGATCTGCGTGCCTCCGGCAAGCAGCTGGTGGCCTACAGCGAGAGCATGGGCCAGTCGCAGTACCTGCTGGCCGCGCAGGCCGACGAGGTCTACCTGGACCCGATGGGTTCGGTCGTGCTCGAAGGCCTCGGCCGCTACCGCCAGTACTTCCGCACCGGCCTGCAGGACAAGCTGGGCGTGGACGTGCACCTGTTCAAGGTGGGCGAGTACAAGTCCGCGGCCGAACCGTACGTGCTCGACGCCGCGTCGCCGGCCTCCAAGGAAGCCGACCTGTTCTGGATGAACGATGTGTGGCAGCGCTATCTGGGCGACATCGCCAAGGCGCGCCGCCTGGATCCGGCGCAGCTGGCTGCCGGCATCGACACGCTGCCGGAAGGCATTGCCGCCGCCGGTGGCGACCTGGCCAAGTTCGCGCTGCAGCAGAAGCTGGTGACCGCGCTGAAGACCCGCGAGGAGTTCGAGGATCTGATGATCGAGCGCGGCGTGGCCGACGAAGACGCCGACGGTGGTTTCCGCAACGTCGACTTCGGGCGTTACCTGGCCCTGCTCGACGCGCGCCGCAACCCGGTGGACTCGCGTCCGCAGGTGGCCGTGGTGGTGGCTGCCGGCGAGATCAGCGGTGGCGACCTGCCGGCCGGCCGCATCGGCGGCGAGTCGACCTCAGCGCTGTTGCGCGCCGCGCGCGACGACGACAACGTGAAGGCCGTGGTGCTGCGCGTCGATTCGCCGGGCGGCGAGGTGTTCGCCTCCGAGCAGATCCGCCGTGAAGTGGTGGCGCTGCAGGCTGCCGGCAAGCCGGTGGTGGTGTCGATGGGCGACCTGGCTGCCTCCGGTGGCTACTGGATCAGCATGAATGCCGATCGCATCTACGCCGATCCGTCGACCATCACCGGTTCGATCGGCATCTTCGGCATGGTGCCGAACTTCAGCCGCGCGCTGGACAAGATCGGCGTGCACACCGATGGTGTCGGCACCACCCGTTTCGCCGGTGCATTCGATGTCACCCGCCCGATGGATCCGGCCGTGGGCCAGGTCATCCAGTCGGTGATCAACAAGGGCTACGCCGACTTCACCGGCCGCGTCGCCGACGCCCGCAAGAAGCCGGTCGAGGCGGTGGACGAGGTGGCTCGCGGCCGCGTGTGGAGCGGTGCGCAGGCCAAGGAACGCGGCCTGGTCGATGCCTTCGGTGGCCTGAAGGATGCCGTGGCCGACGCTGCCAGCCGTGCCAAGCTGGGCAAGGCCGACGCTTATCGCGTGCGCTACATCGAGAAGGCGGCCACGCCGTTCGCACAGTTCGTCAGCGGTTTCGCCGGCAGCCGCGCCGGTGCCTGGATGCTGTCCGATTCGGGCATGGCACGGATGATGCTGGCACGCACGATGCCGGAAGTGGATACGCAGCTGCGCTTTGTCGAGAACGCGGCCCGCGAGAAGGGCAATGGCGCACCGGTGAAGGCGCTTGCTTACTGCTTCTGCGGGTTCTGACGGAAGCCATCCACGCAAGGCGTGGAACTACTGGACAGCGAAACGCCCGGCCTTGGCCGGGCGTTCTCGTTCATGGGTCGGATCCCTTGGCTTCGCAAAGGGCTCTGACCCCATAGGCCACTCGTCATCGCGCCGCGTCGGCCTCGGCCTCGGCCTTGCGCTCGCGTGCGGCGGCTTCGTCCACGGCCTTCTGCGCGCCCTTGGCGCGGTCCAGCGGCTCCTGCATCGCACGCGACATCGCTTTGGGTACCGGTGGCTTCTCCGGGTTCGGCGTCGGCGGACGCTGGCAGGCCACCAGCAGCACGATGGCCAGCAGGGACAACGACAGGATCAGGATGCGCATGGCGGTACTCCGCGGTGGGCGTTCGCGCAGTGTCGCATCTCCGGCAACGCCCTGCCGTGAGCGCGTATCCTTGCGGCATCGAAACACAGCGGGCGCGGCCCCGGAGGACACATGACCCAGCAACGGTGGCGCCTGGACGGCCAGACTGCCCTGATTACGGGCGCCAGCGCCGGCATCGGCCTGGCCATCGCGCACGAACTGGCCGGCCTCGGCGCCGACCTGATGATCGTGGGCCGTGACATCGATATGCTGGAGACGGCGCGCGACGAACTGCTGGACGTGTATCCGCAGCACCAGGTGCACGCGCTGGCTGCCGATGTCTCCGATGACGAGGACCGCCGGCAGATCCTGGACTGGGTGGAAGACCACAGCGATGGCCTGCACATCCTGGTCAACAACGCTGGTGGCAACGTCACCAAGGCGGCCACGGAGTATTCCGAGGACGAATGGCGCAAGATCTTCGAGACCAACCTGTTCTCGGCCTTCGAGCTGTCGCGCTACGCGCATCCGCTGTTGGCGCGGCATGCGTCGTCGTCCATCGTCAACGTCGGCAGCGTGTCCGGCCTGACCCACGTGCGCAGTGGCGTGGTCTATGGCATGACCAAGGCCGCGATGCACCAGATGACCCGCAACCTGGCCGTCGAGTGGGCGGAGGATGGCATCCGGGTCAACGCGGTGGCGCCCTGGTACATCCGCACGCGGCGCACGTCCGGTCCGTTGTCGGACCCGGACTACTACGAAGAAGTCATCAATCGCACGCCGAT
>OKID01000095.1_pt1 | contig 28799 bp, 27 predicted proteins | sample 1610601 | NCBI WGS metagenome assembly OKID01 (sample SAMN04436667, study PRJEB24849) | human gut metagenome | biome: human gut; feature: NICU; material: stool | host: Homo sapiens | place: USA: Saint Louis, MO | collected 2010-06-09 | reverse complement strand
CCGCATGGATGCGGCTGCCAAGCCTACAGGGACGTACTTGCGGCGTCCCCGCACTCCGACACCGTCCCGCCACCTCACGGAATGCACGCTGTTGCTGTTGCTTCGGCTGTTGCCGTCGCGTCTGCAGGTGCAGGGCTGCAAGCCCTGCCGAACCCCCTCAAATGTCTGTGGGAGCCAGCCCGTACTGCTCGGCGAAGCGCTTGCTGAAACTGGCCGCAGACCGGTAGCCCGCGCGTGCGGCCACGGTCTTCAGCGGCAGGTCGGTGGTGTAGAGCAACTGCATGCCATGCGCCAGCCGGGCCTCGGTGAGCAGCTGGCGCAGGCTGGTGTCCTCGGCGGCGAGCCGACGGCGCAGGGTCGCGCCGCTCAGCGCGAACAGCGCTTCCACATCACGCGATTGCCAGTCGCGAGCCGGTTCGGCGGCGATGCGGTCGCGGATCTGTTCGCCCAGGCTCGGCGCCTGCGGCAGCAGCAGGTTGCCGTGGCCCTGCCGGCACAGGGTCAGTACCAACGAGGCCAGGGCCAGCCGCGCTTCGCTGTAACGGCCGTCCTGCAGTGATTGCCGCCACTGGCGCAGCACCACGCCATGATCGATCAACGGCAGTCGCGCCATCGCATGACCGGCGGCGGGAAGCTCCCCGCTCCACAGCGTACGTGCGGCCGCCAGCACTTCGGCACACAGCGGCACGATGGCGCTGAGGTAGCGGCCACTGCGTGGGTCGGGGGTGTTGACCACATCGATGCGGCAGCGCTGGGTCAGCAGCAGGATGTCGCCGGGGATGAACTCCAGCGACTGGTGCGCGGTACGCACCTGCTTGCGGCCTTCCAGCAGGATCGCGAACTGCGGTTGTGGAATCTCCACCGAGCTGGCGCCATGTTCGCGCCGAGCGGTGATGCACGCATAACCTTCGGCGCGTGCGCAGCCGGCCAGGCTGGCCATCTCGGCCAGCAGTGCGGTGGCCGGTGGCAGCATGGCGGTCATGACACGTGGGCACCGAACAGGCGACCGACGCCGGCCGCCGCGGCCATCGCCAATGCGCCCCAGAACATCACCCGGATCGCGCCGCGAACCGGCGGTGCGCCGCCGGCCCTGGCCGCCACTGCGCCGGTCAGGCACAGGCCGAGCAGGGTACTGGCCGTGGTCATCAGTGCGACCCTGTCGACCGGTGCGAGCAGGGCGGTCAGCACAGGCAGCACCGCGCCGCAGGTGAACGCACCGGCCGAGGCCAGCGCTGCCTGCAGCGGGCGGGCGCGCAGGGTATCGGTGATGCCCAGTTCGTCGCGGGCGTGGGCACCCAGCGCATCATGGGCGGTGAGCTGTTCGGCCACCTGCCGTGCCAGCGCAGGCTCCAGGCCGCGGTGGCGGTAGATCGAAGCCAGCTCCTCCAGCTCGCTGTGCGGATTTTCGCGCAGCTCGCGCCTTTCCATTGCCAGGTCTGCGTCCTCGGTGTCGGCCTGGGTCTGTACCGAGACGTACTCGCCGGCGGCCATCGACATCGCGCCGGCCACGGTGCCGGCCACGCCGGTGGCGAGGATGGTGGTAGCGGAGGCGCCGCCGGCGGCCACGCCGACCACCAGGCCGGCCACCGAGACGATGCCATCATTGGCGCCCAGCACGGCGGCACGCAGCCAGCCGACGCGCTCGGAGCGGTGCAGTTCGGGGTGTCGTGAATGGCGGCTCATGACGTTGAGTGTACGAGGGTCAAGAGGGCGTCGGTAGGATGCTGAAACCCGTCACCGTCGCATGACGCAACGAGGTGCCACGCTATAGTGCGCCCTTGCGATGGAAGGCCGCGAGCCCCACATCCCCCGCCACCGTCCAGCGAGCCTTCCCCTTGTCGAGCCCCAGCCACGTCGCCGATACCCCCATTACCGACCGCTCGCAGCTGGTGGAGGTGATCGCCTCCGGCGAGAAGCCCCGCGCGCAGTGGCGCATCGGCACCGAGCACGAGAAGTTCGGGTTCCGCCTGGATGACCTGCGCCCGCCGACCTTCGAGGGGGAGCGCGGCATCGAAGCACTGCTCAACGGTCTGGTCCGCTTCGGCTGGGAGCCGGTACAGGAGAATGGCTGCACCATCGCCCTGCTGCGCGATGGGGCCTCGGTGACGCTGGAACCGGCCGGCCAGCTGGAGCTGTCAGGTGCGGCGCTGGAGACCATCCACCAGACCTGCGTGGAGACCGGCACCCACCTCAACGAAGTGGCGCAGGTGGCCGGCGAACTGCAGCTGGGCTTCCTCGGCATGGGCTTCCAGCCGAAGTGGAAGCGCGATGAAATGCCGTGGATGCCGAAGGGCCGCTACAAGATCATGCGCGCGTACATGCCCAAGGTCGGTTCGCTGGGCCTGGACATGATGACCCGTACCTGCACGGTGCAGGTGAACCTGGACTACGCCACCGAAGCGGACATGGTGAAGAAGTTCCGCGTGTCCCTGGCGCTGCAGCCGATCGCCACCGCGCTGTTCGCCGATTCGCCGTTCACCGAAGGCAAGCCGAACGGCTACCTGAGCTATCGCTCGCACATCTGGACCGACACCGACGCCGACCGCACCGGCATGCTCGACTTCGTGTTCGAGGATGGATTCGGCTACGAGCGCTATGTCGATTACCTGCTCGACGTGCCGATGTACTTCTCCTATCGCGACGGCACCTACCACGACGCCAGCGGGCAGAGTTTCCGCCACTTCATGCAGGGCAAGCTGCCGGTGCTGCCGGGCGCGTTGCCGACACTGCGCGACTGGTCGGACCACATGACCACCGCGTTTCCGGAAGTGCGCCTGAAGAAGTACCTGGAAATGCGCGGCGCCGATGGTGGCCCGTGGAGCCGCCTGTGTGCGCTGCCGGCGTTCTGGGTGGGCCTGCTGTACGACGACACTGCACTGGACGCTGCCTGGGACCTGGTGCGTGACTTCACCCTGGCCGAGCGCCATGCGCTGCGTGACGGCGTGCCGAAGCATGCAATGAACCTGCCGTTCCGCAACGGCACGGTGCGCGACCTGGCCCGGGAAGCGGTCAGGATTTCCGTGGAAGGCCTCAAGCGCCGTGCTGCGCGCAATGCCGATGGCCAGGACGAGAGCAAGTTCCTGGACGTACTGCAGGAGATCGTCGAATCCGGCCTGACCCCGGCCGAGCGCAAGCTGGCGCTGTTCCATGGCCGCTGGCATGGTGACGTCGATCCGGTGTTCCGCGAGTTCGCGTACTGACCGTCATGCGGGGTTGCCGGCCAGCGGCCGGCACTACCAGAAGAAAAACCCCGGCATTGCCGGGGTTTTTCATTTCCACATCTGCCTTGGCTCAGGCCGCGTTCTTCAACGTCGCCATGTCGATCACGAAGCGGTAGCGCACATCGTTCTTCGCCATGCGCTCCCAGGCTTCGTTGACGTTCCTGATGTCGATCATCTCCACATCGCTGACGATGCCGTGCTCGGCACAGAAGTCCATCATTTCCTGGGTTTCGGCCATGCCGCCGATCGCCGAGCCGGTCAGGTGCTTGCGGCCGAAGATCACGCTGCCGCCGGTCAACGGCGGGTCCAGTTCGGTCAGCACGCCCACCAGGCACATGGTGGCTTCGCGCTTGAGCAGGCCCATGTACGGATTGGTGTCATGGCTGACCGGGATGGTATTGAGCAGGAAGTCGAAGCTGCCGGCGTGCGCCTTCATCTGCGCCGCATCGCGCGAGACCAGCACCTCATCGGCGCCCAGGCGCTTGGCATCGGCGCCCTTTTCCGGGGTGGTGGTGATCATCACCACGTGCGCACCGAGCGCCTTGGCGAACTTCACGCCCATGTGGCCGAGGCCGCCGAGGCCGATCACGCCGACCTTCTGGCCCGGGCCGACCTTCCAATGGCGCAGCGGCGACCACGTGGTAATGCCGGCGCACAGCAGCGGTGCGGCCGCCTTCAGGTCGAGGGTGTCGGAGACCTTCACCACGAAGCGCTGCTCTACCACCACGTGGTCGGAATAGCCGCCGTAGGTCGGTGCGCCGCTTTCGCGTTCACGGCCGTTGTAGGTCCAGGTCGCGCCCTCGGCGCAGTACTGCTCCAGGTCGTGCTGGCAGGCGTCGCAGTGGCGGCAGGAGTCGACCATGCAACCCACGCCGGCGTGGTCGCCGACCTTGAAGCGGGTGACGTTGCTGCCGACCTCGGTGACGCGGCCGATGATCTCGTGGCCCGGCACCATCGGGTAGATCGAGCCACCCCAGTCATCGCGGGCCTGGTGCAGGTCGGAGTGGCAGATGCCGCTGTAGAGGATCTCGATGCGCACATCGTCGGGACCGACCGCACGGCGTTCGAACTCATAGGGGACCAGCGGAGCAGTATGGGAATGGGCGGCGTAACCACGGGCGAGGGACATGGGGAATCCTTGGCAGGGTTTATCGAAAGGCGCTTTACAATACGCCGCGTTCCCAATGGCAAGAAGCGTGGATATCGGCATGATTCATCAAGTGAAACTGCACAATCATGGCCACTGACAACCTTTCCCACCTGGCCGCGTTCGCGGCGGTTGCCCGCCACCGCAGCTTCCGCCGCGCTGGCGCCGAGCTGGCGCTGTCGACCTCGGCGGTGAGCTATGCGATCCGCGCGCTGGAAGAACGACTGGGCGTGGGCCTGTTCCACCGCACCACGCGCAGCGTGGCCCTGACCGAGGCCGGGCAGCGCCTGCTGGAGCGCTTGCAGCCGGCGCTGGGGCAGGTGCATGACGCGTTGGAAGAAATGAACCACTTCCGCGCCGCCCCGGCCGGCCTGCTGCGCATCAACGCCACCCGCGCGGCGGTGGCGACCCAGCTGCGGCCTCGGCTGGCGCGCTTCCTGCACGCTCATCCCGACGTGCGGGTGGAGCTGACCGAAAATGATGGGCTGGTCGATATCGTCGCCGAGGGCTACGACGCGGGCGTGCGCCTGCACGAGTTCGTGCCCGAGGACATGGTGGCGGTGCCGATGGGGCCGCCGCTGCGTGGGCTGATCGTCGGCTCGCCGGATTACCTGCGGCGGCATCCGGCGCCGCTGCATCCGCGCGACCTGGCCGCGCATGAATGCATCCGCTTCCGCTTCGCCAGCGGGCATCTGTACAAGTGGCAGTTCGAGCGCGGTGGGCAGGCGCTGGAAATCGACGTGCCCGGACGGCTGACGCTGAGCGAGCAGGGCACCGTGGTCGGCGCGGTACTTGATGGCATCGGCCTGGCCTACGTGCTGGAAGACACCGCGCGGCCGTATATCGAATCGGGGCAGATGGTGGCGGTGCTGGAAGACTGGAGCGAACCGTTCGCCGGGTTTGCGCTGTACTACCCGAAGCAACGGCAGATGCCCGGTGCGTTGCGTGCGTTCGTGGATATGTTGCGGGAGTGAGGTGCTGCAGGAGTGCCGACCAACGGTCGGCACCTACCGGATGGCGTCCACCAGGACCAGACCAGTAGATCCGCGCCATGCGTGGATTGGCGCCCGCAATGCAGACGGCAATTCACTCGACCAGCACGTCGTAGCCTTCGCCACTGAACTGGATCAGGCAGAAGCCGTGCCCGAACGGATCGGCCAGCACGGCGATACGGCCCCAGCGGCGCTCGCGCACCGGTTGCTCGAGCATCGCCCCGGCCGCGACCGCACGCATCAACGCGGCGTCGATGTCCTCCACCACCCAGTCCAGGTGCAGCGGCGTCCAATGACGCTCGTAGTCGCGCACGTCGCCGTCTTCGGTGGCGGCGCTGCCAGCCTCGTTCTGCAGCAGATAGAGCGGTGTTGGCCCACCGAGCAGTTCCACCGCGCCGGGACCGAGCCGACGACCGATGCGCAATCCAAACGCGGCCAGGTAGAACGTTTCGGCGGCGGCCAGGTCGGGCACGTCGATGTTGATGATGAAGTTGCGGGCAGTGGCGTTCATGGCAGTGATTTCCTGCATCCGGTGGTTGCAGTCTAGTCCCGCCACCTGTTGCTGCCGGTTCATCTCCTGCGAGGATTCGGGCAAGCTGGGCGACCTCTATCGACAAGGACTTCCATGAGCGCACTCTCTGACATCGAACAGGCCACCGGGCAGGCCTTCCCCCCTTTGTTCAAGCAGTTGCAGGTAGCAGGCCGGTTGAGCTGGGGCAGTTCGCATCCGGATTGGTCCGAGGTGGTGTTCCCGACGCTGCAGGCGGATCCACCGGTGCTGTTGTACGCCCAGGAATACGAACCGCTGGAACACGATGAGCTGCTCGAAGCGTGGCAGGAGCTGACCGCCGAGGACCACTACAATCCCCTGCGCACAGACCTGCAACTGCTGCCCTTTGCGCGGACCGGCGCGGGCGACAGCTACTGCTTCTGGAGCAACGCGCCCGATTCTGCCGAGCCGCCCGTCGTGCTGGTGTGGCATGACGATGATCGTGCCGATGTGCTGGCCGCCAACTACCAGGATTTCCTGTTCCGCAAGATGGTCGAAGCCGTTGCCGACTACCAAGCGCCGTATACGCTGCTGTCGCATGGCGAGCTGGCCGGCAATCTGCAGCGCTGGCTGCAGAGCCACCAGTCGTTCCTGCGCGGCGACCAGTTCGCGGCGTTGCAGCGGTTGTTCGCCCGCGTTGACGATATTGAAGAAGGAAACATCAGCGAAGACGACGCACAGGCCATCGTCGCTGATGTGATCGGCTTCGAGCGGTTGGACGAGTCGTTCGCTTACGTGCGCGAGGAGGCCTGAACCCGGTAGGCCGGAGCGCCGCCATCGGTCGTGCTCCAGCTACCTATCATCGAACGACCAGATGGCATGGGCCGGCGGCAGCTGGGCCAGCTCGCGGCGGATGACGTGCATCTAGGACAGTGCGGTGGCTGCATCTGGTTTCTGCAGGCACCCGGCGTAGAGCTGCCAAGCAGCCTATTGCGTCAACCCTTCTGCTTTTTGCGTATATACTATCCCCCAGTATAGTTCCGAGCTGGCCCGCCATGCCGCACTCCCCCGAAGAGAAGAAGAAGGTCCTGGCCCGCGTGCGCCGCATTCGCGGCCAGTGCGATGCGCTGGACCGCGCGCTGGAAGCCGGCGCCGACTGCGGGCCGGTGCTGCAGCAGATCGCCGCCATCCGTGGCGCGGTCAACGGCCTGATGTCCGAGGTGATGGAGGCCCATCTGCGCGAGGAATTCGGCCAGCCCGCCGCCTCCGACGAACAACGCGCCGAACGCGTGCGCGACATGAGCGCGTTGATCCGCTCGTACCTGAAATAACGACGGCGCGACGTCGCGCCGCTCACGCTGTATCCCATTTCCGCCTGATCCTGGAGAAGCCATCATGAAGTCCCGTGCCGCCGTCGCCTTTGGTCCCGGCCAGCCGCTGCAGATCGTCGAGATCGACGTCGCCCCGCCGAAGAAGGGCGAAGTGCTGGTGAAGATTACCCACACCGGTGTCTGCCACACCGACGCGTTCACCCTGTCCGGCGATGACCCGGAAGGCCTGTTCCCGGTGGTGCTGGGCCATGAAGGCGCCGGCATCGTGGTGGAAGTGGGCGAGGGCGTGACCAGCGTCAAGCCGGGCGACCACGTGATTCCGCTGTATACCGCCGAGTGCGGCGAGTGCCTGTTCTGCAAGAGCGGCAAGACCAACCTGTGCGTATCGGTGCGTGCCACCCAGGGCAAGGGCGTGATGCCCGACGGCACCAGCCGCTTCAGCTACAACGGCGAGCCGCTGTACCACTACATGGGCTGCTCGACCTTCAGCGAGTACACCGTTGTGGCCGAAGTCTCGCTGGCGAAGATCAACCCGGACGCCAACCCGGAGCACGTCTGCCTGCTCGGCTGTGGCGTCACCACTGGCATCGGCGCGGTGCACAACACCGCCAAGGTGCAGGAAGGCGACAGCGTGGCGGTGTTCGGCCTGGGGGGCATCGGCCTGGCGGTGATCCAGGGTGCGCGCCAGGCCAAGGCCGGCCGCATCATCGCGGTGGACACCAATCCGTCCAAGTTCGAACTGGCGCGCGAATTCGGCGCCACCGACTGCATCAACCCGAAGGACTTCGACAAGCCGATCCAGCAGGTCATCGTGGAAATGACCACCTGGGGTGTGGACCACAGCTTCGAGTGCATCGGCAACGTCAACGTGATGCGCGCGGCGCTGGAATGCGCGCACCGTGGCTGGGGCCAGAGCGTGGTGATCGGCGTGGCCGGTGCCGGGCAGGAGATCTCCACCCGCCCGTTCCAGCTCGTAACCGGCCGCAAGTGGATGGGCACTGCCTTCGGTGGCGTGAAGGGCCGCAGCCAGCTGCCGGGCATGGTCGAGGACGCGATGAAGGGCGACATCGAACTGGCCCCGTTCGTTACCCATACCATGGACCTGGACAGGATCAACGACGCCTTCGACCTGATGCATGAAGGCAAGTCGATCCGTTCGGTGGTCCACTACTGAGGCGCGTCATGGGCTGGCTGGATGCCCTTCGCAGGCCGCGTGCGGAAGATCCGCGCGCGGCCCTGGTCGACCCGATCGAGCAGGCGTTGCGTGCGCTAGGCTGGGTCGACGGCGAGGTGGGGCCACCGCGTGCGGTGACTTCGGCCTTCGGCAGCGACGATGGCATGCCGTTCGAGCACTGGCTTGCGCAGGTATTCCTGCCGCGCCTGCACGAAGCCCGCGCTGACGGCCAATGGCCACCGCGCAGCGACGTGGCGGTGGCGGCGTACCGCAATCTGGATGGCCAGCCTGGCGTCGAATCGCTTCTGCGCCTGCTGTCGCAGCTGGATGAGTTGATCAACACACGTGACGGCTGACGCCGCCGCGCAGGAGAGCACCATGGAATGCATTGAACACCGCGCCTGTTTCGGCGGCTGGCAGGACGTCTACCGGCACCATTCCACCACGCTGGGCTGCGACATGCAGTTCGCCGTGTACCTGCCGCCGCAGGCGGAAACGCAGAAGCTGCCGGTGCTGTATTGGCTGAGCGGCCTGACCTGCACCGAGCAGAATTTCATCACCAAGGCCGGCGCGCAGCGCTATGCGGTCGAGCACGGTGTGATCATCGTCGCGCCGGATACCAGCCCGCGCGGTGATGACGTGGCCGATGCCGAAGGCTACGACCTGGGCAAGGGGGCAGGCTTCTACCTCAATGCCACCCGTGCTCCGTGGGCGAAGCACTACCGCATGCACGACTACGTGGCGCAGGAACTGCCGGCGCTGATCGAGGCGAACTTCGCGGTGACCGATGCACGCGCGATCAGCGGCCATTCGATGGGCGGCCATGGTGCGCTGGTGATCGCGCTGCGCAACCCGGGGCGCTACCGCAGTGTGTCGGCGTTCTCGCCGATCGTCGCGCCCAGCCACGTACCGTGGGGGCAGAAGGCGTTCACGGCTTATCTGGGCGACAACCCAGCCGACTGGGCGCAGTGGGACGCGTGTGCGTTGCTGGCGACGGCCAGCGAGCGCCTGCCGTTGCTGGTCGACCAGGGCGAGGCGGACGAGTTCCTGCAGACCCAGCTGCAGCCGCAGCGCCTGCAGCAGGCCTGCGGCGCAGCCGGCCATCCGCTGACCCTGCGCCTGCAGCCGGGCTACGACCACAGCTACTATTTCATCGCCAGCTTCATCGGCGAGCACGTCGCCCACCACGCCCGCGCCCTGCACGCCTGAGGGCTTTCCGGTAGTGCCGGCCGCTGGCCGGCAATCCCAGGGGATCACAGGGCTGCGGGTTGCCGGCCAGCGGCCGGCACTACCGTGGTGGTGCACGCGGAGTGTCGTTTTGCCGCAGTGGATCACGCCGCTGTGGCGTGCCGGCGCGCTATCGTGCGCTCAGACGGCCTTGCGGATCGGGGGGATGCATGCCGGTAGTGCTGGCGCTGCTGTACGTGCTCTGCCATGGGCTGGCCGTGGCGTTCTGGCCGAGCCCGGCGGGCGTGGGTTCTTTCCTGTTCCTGACCGGCGCACCGCTGCTGGCCGCCGCCGCGTGCCTGCTGCGGGCGCAACGTGACCGCGCCGCTCTGGGCTGGCGTTCTACCGCGATGGCACTGCTGCTGTGGGCCGGTGGCATGACGTTCAACATGGTGGATGCGCTGGGTGCCGGCCGGGCTGACTTCACCCCACGCGTCAGCCTGTTGTTGTACGTGCTGTATGGCGTGCCGCTGGTGTTTATCCTGGCCCGGGCACGCCGCGAGCGCCCGAGCATCAGCCTGATCGACGCGGCGATGGCGGCGCTGCTGGGTGTGCTGTTCTTCGTGCACACCGCATCGTTCGCCGCCCGTGTCGAGGTCGACGCCCATGCCATGTCCAACATGCAGCGCATGTTCGACATCCAGAACCTGTGTATCGCCGCGTTCGCCGTGGTGCGATGGCTGGCCGGCGACGTGCCCGAACGGCGCAGGTTCTTCCGTGCACTGGCGCTGTACGCACTGGCCTATCTGCTGGTGGCCTACTACATCAACCACTACACCTCCGATGATGCATTCGGTGCGTTCAACGACCTGCTGATCGACGTCCCTTTTCTGCTGATCGCCTGCATGGCGCTGGACACGGCGCCGGACACAGGCACCACGGCACACCCGCGGCTGGCGAGGACGGTGCAGGCCGCCGGTCCGATCATCCTGCCGTTGCTGCTGCTGGTGGTCGGCACGCTGGTGGTCGATCATGCGCGGCCGTTGGCCGTCGCGGGCTTCGTCGTAGCCACCCTTGGTTTCGGCCTGCGCAGCGTCCTGCTGCAGACCGATCTGCTGGAGCGTCAGGCGGCGCTGGATCAACTGGCGCGGCAGGATGGCCTCACCGGCGTGGCCAATCGCCGCGAGTTCGACGCGCGGCTGACCTCCGAGTGGAATCGCGCGCGGCGCAGCGGCACCGAGCTGGGCCTGCTGCTGGTGGATATCGACCACTTCAAGGCCTTCAACGACCGGCACGGCCATCCGGCCGGTGATCGTTGCCTGCAGGCGGTGGCCGGGGTGCTGAAGGGCGTCGCGGGTCGCGGCGGTGACAGCGTTGCGCGTTATGGCGGTGAAGAATTCGCTGTCATCGTGCCTGGAAGCCCACTGTCGGGCGTGCTGGCGCTGGCCGAGCGCCTGCGCGAAGCGGTCGAAGCGCTGCCATTGCCGGAAGGCCCGGTCAGCATCAGCGTCGGCGTGGGCTACCTGCACCCACCGGCGCTGGCCAGTGCCGACCAGCTGCTGGCCCATGCCGATGCCGGCCTGTATGCCGCAAAGCGTGCCGGCCGCAACCGGGTGGTCCTGCATGCGCGCGTGCTGGATGACGAGGGCAACGCGCACGGCACCATGGACTGTTGAGCGGACCAGCCCATGGCGTGCCGCCCGTCCAGGGACATCGCACTGGGTAGTGCCGGCCGCTGGCCGGCATCTCCTCGGTTGCCGGCCAGCGGCCGGCCCTACCACGGCGTGGCCTCAACGCACGTCGCGCAGTTCCCAGTGGTGGCCGGCCAGCAGGCGCAGGCGCTGCTTGAACACGTCACTGTCGATACGGGTGGTGGCGACCAGGTTGATGCGCAGGTCCTTCTGCTCGCCAGTCACGGTGGCGTCCGGATCGGTCACGCCCCACTGCGGTTCCACCGCATCCGGGTCGGGTTGCTTGGCTTTCCAGCGCTCGAACAGCGTGCCGCTGCGCAGGGCGTCCTGCAGCTCTTCGGCGAACCCGGCGGCGCCCTGCGAATGGAAGGACAGGTCAGGGTCGTTGCCGCGGGCTTTGGACGGGTCGGGCAGGCTGATGTGGTACTGCGCGGGCATGAAGTTCTCCTTGAAGTGCGGCAAGACTGGCACAACCGCGGTGGAATCGATGTGCAGATTCCAGCCACGGTCGGCCTTCATTCAAACCGATGTGGCCCATCGGCGAAACCCACCGTGACCGCGCCCTTGCCGACATTGACCATGCCGGTCAGGCTCATCACCGATTCGTACACGGTCACTCCATGGCCGGCGCAGACCTCTTTCAGCTGTGCGTAGCCGGGCAGGGCACGCAGCTCGTCCAGTTCTCCGCCGTAGCTGACGCACACCGTCGGCGTCATCAGCCCCGCACGTACGCGCTGGCCGACCACCGCGAACAGCTTCTGCACGGCGCTGTCGAAGCCCTTGATCTTGGCGACCGGCCCGGTTTCGCCGCGGTAGCCGTGCAGCACCGGCTTGATGTCCAGTGCGCTGCCCAGCGCCGCACTGAGCAGGCCGACGCTGCGGTCGCCCTTGTGCCGGGCGCGCGCACGCATGTAGTACAGATCACGGGTGACCATGTAGCCGTGCACGTTGCCGGCCAGTTCTTCCAGCCGCTCGCGGATCTGCTGCACGCTGGCGCCACTGTCACGCAGGCGAACCGCCTCCACCGCAGTCACCGCCTGCGCGGCGAACAGGTTCTGGGTATCTAGCACGCGCAGCGCGAACGGCGAGTTGTAGCCCGCCGCCTGCCGCACCGGTTTGTAGTCGTTGAGGATGGCGAAGCTGGCCTGCAGCGCATTGTCGTGGATCGGGCTGCGGGTCTTGGTGATGGTCATGCAGAACACGTGGTCGTAATCGATCACCAGCTGCTGCAGGAACAGGTCGCGGATCTGGTTGACACTGAAGGGGATGGTCTCCGCCTCGGCACCGTACTCGGCCACGTGTGCATGCAGGAAACTCAGCGTGGCCTGCTCATCGCGATGATCAGCCAGCACGGCTTCGCCGATGCGGACGGTGATCGGCAGCAGCACGATGTTGTGCTCGGCAATGAAGTCCTGCGGCAGGTCGCAGGCCGAGTCGACGACGATTCCGATGCGCATCCGCGGCTCCCCCTCCAGGGCGGTTGTAGGTTCGGAAACGTGAAATCTATCTCAAATTCCGGCGTGGCGCGCGAGGGAAACGCGCCAGGCCCTGTTCAGCGACTGCGCTGCACGGCCACCGGAAGTTCGGCCAGGCGCTGCCATTCGGGCTGCTGCAGCAGGGCGGGATCGGCCAGCACGGCGGCCATCAACGGATGGGCGTCGTTGCCCCAGAACAGTTCGTCATCGATGGCCAGGGTCGGTACGCCGAACACGCCGGCAGCAATGGCGGCCTCGGTGTTCCTCCGCAGCTGCTCCTTGACCGCGGGGGCCGCGATGGCGCTGGCGACATCCTCGATCCCCAGCCGCGCAGCCGGTTCGCGCAGGGCCTCGGCGCTATCGGCGGCATTGCCGTCGCGCCAGATCCAGTCGAACAGCACGTCCACCGCCTGCACGCTGCCACCGGCGGCCAGGCACAGCCGCAGGGCAGACAACGGGTTGAACGGGTGGCCCGGCGGGAACCGCAGCGGTGTTCCTTCGGCCTGCGCAGTCCACAGCAGCTGGCGGTACATGAAGCGGCGCTTGGCCGGAATCTCGGCCGGCCCGAGGTTGCCCAGGTGATGCAGCACGGCACCGAAGGCGATCGGCACGGTCTGGATCTGTGCGAACTGGGGTAGCTGCTTCAGCTTCTGCCAATGCAGGTAGGAATAGGGCGAGACGAAGTCGAAGTACCAGCGCAGGGTGGCCATGCAGGTTTCCTTGGATAACGAGGTCAGGGCTGCGCGTTGCGCTGCAGGTAGCGGTCGCGCAGTTCGGTCTGGCGCGAGCGCATCGGCATCGCCCGGCCGCCCAGCCAGACCTGTTCGGCATAGTGCGCCACGTCCAGCGGGTCGCCCTCCCACAGCACCAGGTCGGCACGCTTGCCCGGCTCGATGCTGCCGATCTGGTCGGCCACGCCGAACGCCTGCGCCGGCACCCGGGTCAGGCCGGCCAGGCCGTCGGCCCAGGGCAAACCGTTGGCCACGGCATTGCCGGCCAGCTGGCGCATCTTGCGGGCGTTGTGCGAGGCGTCGCCACGCTGCACGAACGAGACCGCCACGCCGGAACGTTGCAGGCGTGCCGCATTTTCCAGCGTGGCGCCGATCTGGTCGAAGCTGGCCGGCAGGTTGGACAACACATCGACGAACACCGGTACCTGTGCGGCGGCCAGCTCCGGCGCCAGCTGCCAGGCTTCGCTGCCACCGGCGATGGCGATCTTCACCTTTTCGCGGGCGGCCCAGCGCAGCAGCTGGCGAATGTCCGCAGCGCGGTCCACCTCCACCACGATGCGGCCGTGCCCGGCCAGGTAGCGGCTGAGCGTGCGGCGCCCGGCCGGCGTCAGCAGCGCGTGCGGTGAGTCCGCGGCAACCTGGCCACGCGCCTCGTCCACCATCTGCTGCAACAGCATCCATTGCGCGGCACGCGACTGCCCGGTCAGCTCCACTGCGGCCGACCCCAGGCGCAGGAACAGCGCGCGCGGCCCGAGGGGATCGGCGCTGCCGTCCAGCCGCATCACGCCACCCTGGCCTGCAACGAAGCCGCCACCGGTGGCCGCCCCCAGGGCGGTGAAGCCGATGCCGTCCAGGCGTGCCACCGGGATCAGCACCGAGGCCGGGTTGTACGCCAGGGTGACATCGAACTCGGGGCGCAACGGTTGTTCGCCGATCTTCAACGTGCTGTCGACCGTGCTCGCTTCACCGGAGACCTCTTCGATGCCGATCTCGGTGATGCCCCCGAACAGCGCCGGTGTCAGCGGACGGCCATCGGCCTCGACCACGCTGGCCCCGGCCGGGGCGGACAGCCCGCTGCCGACGGCGCGGATGATCCCGCCCTGCACCAGCACATCGGCGTGCTGCAGGCTGCCGCGCGCGCTGGCCGTATGTACGGTCGCGTTGCGCACCAGCAGGTCCTGCGCCTGCACGGATGCGGAGAGGCAGGCCAGCACCATGACCGTAGCGCCGAGCAATGCCCGGCGACGCTTGTTCAACGCGCCCATCAGTGCACCTCCTGGCCAAGCTGGAAGTCGGAACGTGGCGTGGCCGCAGGTGCGCTGCGGTCGTACAGGCGGCGGCCGTCGATGAAGACCTGCTCGGCCAGCGCGTACGAGCTGAAGGGGTTGCCGTTCCACACCACCACGTCGGCCATCTTGCCGGCCTCCAGGGTGCCGGTCTGGCCTTCAATCCCCAGCGCCCTGGCGGCGTTGGCGGTCATCCAGGTGATGGCGTGTTCGGGGGGGATCTCCGGCATGCGTGCGCGGCGCGCGGCGGCGATCACCTTGGCCGCTTCCTGGTTCAGGCGCTGGATGCCTTCGGGGGAGTCGGAATGGACGATGGCGCAGCTGTTCTTCGGCCGATCGACCAGTGCGATGTTCTCCGGAATGCCGTCGAAGGCTTCCATCTTGAAGCCCCACCAGTCGGCCCACAGCGCGCCGCAGACGCCGTCGGCGGCCAGCCGGTCGGCCAGCTTGTAGGCCTCCACGCCGTGGTGGAAGGCGGCCACCTTGAAGCCGAATTCCTTGGCCAGGTCGAGCATGGTGGCCATCTCGTCGGCGCGGTAGCAATGGATATGCACGCGGATGTCGCCCTCGATCGCACCGGCCAGCGTGTCCAGCTTGAGATCGCGCTTGCCGCCAGCATCACCGGCGCTGTCGCCCTTGTCGCTGCCGAACCAGCCCTTGCGCTTGGCCGGCTTCGGTTTGTTCTTGGCGATGTAGTCGGCGGCATCGATGAAGGCGGCGCGGTAACCGGCAACGTTGCCCATCCGCGTGGCCGGAGCGACGCCCTTGCCTCCGCCGTAGACCCGCTTCGGGTTCTCGCCGCAGGCCATTTTCAGCCCCCACGGCGCGCCGGGGAACTTCATCGCCTGGTAGGTGATGGCGGGGACGTTCTTCAGGGTCACACCACGACCACCGACCAGGTTGGCCGAGCCCGGCAGCACCTGCATGCTGGTCACGCCGCCGGCCAGTGCGGTGGCGAAACCCGGGTCCTGCGGCCACACCGAGTGCTCAGCCCAGACGTTGGCGGTGACCGGCGCGGTCATCTCGTTGCCGTCGCTGTGCGCGCCGACGCCCGGGCTGGGGTACACGCCCAGGTGCGAGTGCACGTCGATCAGGCCCGGTGTGACCCACTTGCCCTGCGCATCGATGCGGGTGACACCAGCATCGGCCTGCAACTGGCGGCCGACGGCAACGATGCGGCCCTCGCGCAGCAGCACGTCGGCGTTGTCCAGGCGCTGGCCGGTGCCGGTCAGCACGGTCGCGTTCTGGATCAGCACCGGTGCATCGGGGGGTGCCTGGTAGGTGCTGGGGTAGGGATCGGCGACGAAGCGCGAGGCGCCCACCGCCGGTGCCGTGCTCAATGAAAGCAGCGCCAGTGCCACCCCGGTGCGCAACAACGTCGATGCCATGCAGTTCCCCTCACCAGAAACATGAATCCACGGACGCTAGCCGGGGCCGATGTGGCTTGCCAAGTGACCTTGGACAGGGGCGTGGGGGGGGGGTAGGAATTTTCTGATGGAGGATTTGTGAAGGAAATATTAACGTTGGATGAAGCGATGGGCTGATTACGTCTTGCGCTGACCTGTATCACCAGCTTACGCACCTGCTCCAACGACGGAGCCGGGCCCGTACCTTTCATGGAATCAAGGACGCAACCGATGACTGCTGCAAAGCTCCGCCGTTCGACCGTTTCGCGCCGTTCCTTCCTGCCCTCGCCGCTGGCGTCGGCCATTGTCGGTTCCTTGCTGGTGGCCACCGCACTACCGGTCCTGGCCCAGGACAGTGACGACGCCCTGGCCCGTTACCAGCTGCAGCGCAGCCTGCAGTCGGCGTTCGCCGCGCAAAGCGGGGTGAGCGCCTCCGCTCCCGCGATGATCGCTCCCTCGGTAGCGATTCCGGTGGCGGCGCTGGCTCCCAGCGCCGGTGCTTCCGCGAAGCCGGTCATGGGCAAGCCCGGCGACGCAGCGAGCTGGCGTACCAGTGAATTCGAACTCGACTGGGGCCTGGCTGCGATCAATGCCGACGTGGCCTATGCGCGCGGGCTGACCGGTGCGGGCATCCGCCTGGGCGTATTCGACAGTGGCACGGGTCTGGACCATCCGGAATTCGCCGGCAAGGACAACCGCAGCATCCGCATCGCCGATCTGATGGCTGACGGCACGCGCTGCACCAACACCACCGCAGTGCGTGGGCCGGCGGCCTGCTTCGCCAGTGATGGCGATGACGTCCAGATCAGCTATGTCGGGTACAACGCCAACGTGCCCGACAACATCCGCAGGATCATCGAGTCGGGCCCCTATGTGCAGCCGGGGATGCAGTTCGAGATCCATGGCACGCACGTTGCTGGCACCATCGCGGCGAACCGGGACGGAAGCGGCATGCACGGTGTGTCCTTCGGTTCGGACCTGACCGTTGGCCGGCTGTTCTCCGACAGCATCCGCGAGTGGCAGCGCACGGCGACTGGCTACTCGGTCGTGACACTGGGCGCGATCGGCCCGAAAGTCAGCGCCTTCCAGGACCTGTATGCCCAGATGAACGCGCAGGGCGTGCGTGCCATCAACCATAGCTGGGGCCTGGTCACGGAACCGACGACAGCGACGGACATGGACGCGATCTACAACGACCCGGACGACCGCCAGTACCTGAACACCTTTGCCGACGGATCGCGTGCGCGCGGGATGATCCAGGTGTGGGCGGCCGGCAATACCAGTTCGGTCATTCCGGCGCCTGCGCAGAGCCCCATCGCCGGCCTCTACGCCACGCTGCCGCGCGCATTCGCCGACATCGAGCCGTACTGGTTGAGCGTGGTCAACGTCGGTACCAATCTGACCCTGAGCAATCGTTCCAACAAGTGCGGCCTGAGTGCCAACTGGTGCCTTGCCGCACCGGGTTCGGACATCGTATCGACCGCCTATGGTGATGATTCCAGCCTGGCCGGCAGCGTCGGCATCGACGCCAACGGCAACGTCAGCCTGGACATCCAGCAGCGCGTGCCTACCTATGGCTATGCGCTGCTGAGTGGAACCTCCATGGCCGCGCCCCACGTCACCGGCGCGCTGGGCCTGCTGTTTGAACGCTTCCCCTATCTGGACAGCGCTCAGGTGCGCGATGTGCTGCTGACCACGACCACCGATCTGGGCGCGCCCGGCATCGACGACATCTACGGTTGGGGCCTGTTGAACCTGGCCAAGGCCATCGAGGGTTACGGTTCGCTGCGCGTCGACACCGACGTGGTGATGAACCAGCGTGCCGGTGGCCTGAAAGTGTGGGAAGGCGATGCCTGGGACAACTGGACCAACGACATCGGCGGCCCCGGCAAGCTGACCAAGAGCGGCATCGGCTGGCTGCGCTTGAGCGGCGACAACAGCTTCAACGGTGCGCTGGTGCGCGAGGGCGTGCTTGAACTGGATGGTGTCAATACGCTCACCGGAGCGGTGGACGTGGCCGGCGGCAGCTTCCTGCTCAATGGCACATTGAAGAACACTGCGCTGAACAGCCAGGGGGGCTCCAGCCACATCAACGCACGCGGTGTGCTGGATGGCTCCGACCTGAACGTCAACGGTGGCGTGGTCATCTTCGACGGCGTGCAGCGCGGCGCCCAGACCTCGGTGGCCGCGCAGGGGACGTTCGAATTGAACGGAAGGCTGGAAAACAGCGCGTTGACCAGCCTGGGCAACAGCCGTGTGAATGCAGGCGGGTTACTCGCAGGCTCCGACCTGACCGTCAACGGTGGCGTGCTGTCGTTCAACGGCACGCAGACCGGTGGTCACACCCTCGTTGGCCGCAACGGCACACTGAAGGGCATCGGCCAGCTGGGCGATACCACCGTGGCCGGTATCGTTGCACCGGGCAACTCGATCGGCACGCTGACCATCAACGGCGACTACGTGCAGACCGCCACCGGTGTGTACCAGGCCGAGCTGGCCCCGGGCGGGCACAGTGACCAGTTGCGCGTCACCGGTACCGCCACCCTGGGCGGCACCCTGATCGCCCTGCCGGAAGCGGGCACCTATTACCTGGGTGAGCAGTTCAACTTCATCCGTGCCGACGGCGGAATCCGTGGCCAGTTCGCCACCACCGACTTCAGTGCGTTCTCGCCGTTCCTGAAATTCGGGCTGTCCTATGGCACCGGTGGCGCGCGCATTGAAGTCACCCGTGGCAATCCGCTCGCCAGTGCCGCCAGTACCGACAACCAGCGCGCGGTGGCCACTGTGGCCGACCGGCTGGCGGTCAACCAGGGCCTGCCGCGCCCACTGACCCTGCTGTTCCCTCAACAGGTAGGCGCTGCACTGGACGGCCTCAGCGGCGAGCTGCATGCGGCCACCGCGATGGCCCTGGTCGAGGGCAGCCGCTACGTGCGTGATGCCGCACTGTCGCGCCGCGTCGGTGTACGCGCGCCGGGAGCAGACGACGCCGCCGCCGCGGGGGTCTGGGTACAGGCCATCGGTGGCAGCACCACGCTGGACGGCAATGGCAACACCGCACGCACCGAAGCCAACAGCAGCGGCCTGCTGGCAGGCGTGGACCGCGAGATCAACGGCTGGCAGGTGGGCATGCTGGCCGGTACCGGCCGTACCGATGCCAAGCAGCAGGAAGGACGCCGTGCGCGTGCCAAGGTCGACAATACGCACCTGGGGGCCTATGCCAGTCACGACTGGGGCGCCTTCGGCCTGCGGGGTGGCCTGGCCTGGAGCGAGCATGAGGTGAAGAGCACCCGTGAGCTGGCCTTCTCCGGTTACAGCGATACGCTGGCGGCACGCTATGACGGCCGCACCCGCCAGGCGTTCGTCGAGGCAAGCTATCGCTTCGGCGGCCGCGAGGCGGGGCTGGAACCTTACCTGCAGCTCGCACGTGTGGAAGTGGACATGAAGCGCGTCAACGAGCGCGGCGGTGCGGCTGCACTGCAGGGTGAGGTGGACGATCTGCGTACCACCGTGGCCACGGCCGGCCTGCGTTTTGACAAGGGCCTGAAGGCTTCGTTCCAGCAGGACAGCTGGCTGCACCTGCGCGGTGGCGTCGGGTACCGCCATGCCAGCGGGGATCGCGACCCGGCGGCCCGCTTCGCCTTTGCCACCGGCAGCGACAGCTTCGTGGTCAGCGGTGCCCCGATGGCTGACAGGACGGTGGTGGCCGAACTGGGGCTGTCGGCATGGTTGACCGCACGCCAGCAGCTGGAGCTGGGCTATAGCGGCCAGTATGGCGACGAAAGCCGTGACCACAGTGCCAACCTGCGCTGGTCGGTGCGCTTCTAAGCCGCCGGTGACCGCAGGGAAACCAGGAGGGCGGCCGCAGGGCCGCCCTTCTTCGTTGCCGGCCCAGGTGTGGGTTGGCCCGTGCACGCCTACAATGGCGGCCCCCACGCCGTACCGGACCGCCCATGAAGAGCAAGCAGGAAATCGTCGACAACTGGCTGCCGCGCTACACCGGCGTGCCGCTGGACCAGTTCGGCCAGCACATCCTGCTGACCAACTTCGGCGGCTACCTGCACACCTTTTCCGAGCTGACCGGTGCGCCCATCATCGGCCTGGACCGGCCGATGGCCAGTGCCACCATCGACGGCATCACCATGATCAACTTCGGCATGGGCAGCCCCAATGCCGCGATCATCATGGACCTGCTGTCGGCAGTGATGCCCAAGGCGGTACTGTTCCTGGGCAAGTGCGGTGGCCTCAAGCGCAAGAACCAGCTGGGTGACCTGGTGCTGCCGATCGCGGCGATCCGCGGCGAAGGTACGTCGGGCGACTACCTGCCGCCGGAAGTGCCAGCCTTGCCGGCGTTTGCGCTGCAGCGTGCAGTCTCGACCATGATCCGCGACCTCGGCCACGACTACTGGACCGGCACCGTCTACACCACCAACCGCCGGGTCTGGGAGCACGACGAGGCCTTCAAGGAGCGGCTGCGGGCGATGCGCTGCATGGCCATCGACATGGAAACCGCCACCGTGTTCGCGGCCGGTTTCGCCAACCACATTCCCAGTGGCGCGCTGCTGCTGGTCTCGGACCAGCCGATGATCCCCGACGGGGTCAAGACCGAGGCTTCCGATGCCAAGGTCAGCTCCCAGTTCGTGGAAAACCATATCCAGATCGGTATCGAGGCGCTTAAGCTTATCCGGCGCAACGGCAAGTCGGTCCGCCACCTGCGCTTCGATGAATGATGATGACGGCCTGGCGCGGCGCGCCGGCCCTGGGGAGTAGGTGATGGACGTTGCCGCGCAAGTGGTGGATTTCTGGAAAGAAGCGGGCCCTGCGAAGTGGTTCGCCCGCGACGATGCGTTCGACGCGCAGTTCCGCCAGTTGTTCCTGGATGAGCATTTCGCCGCCGCTTCGCGTGGGCGTGAACACTGGCTGGGCAGTGCCGAGGGCGCACTGGCGCTGATGCTGCTGCTGGACCAGTTCCCGCGCAACTGCTTCCGCGGTACTGCCCATTCCTATGCCACCGATGGCCTGGCCCGGCACTACGCCATGCGCGCCATCGAGGAAGGCCTGGACCTGCAGCTGGTGCCGAAGCTGCGCGCCTTCATCTACCTGCCGTTCGAGCACTCCGAGGACCCGTTGGACCAGGACCGTTCGGTGGCGATGTTCGATGTGCTGGGCGACAAGGAATACCTGCAGTACGCCGAGCTGCACCGCGACATCATCCGCCGCTTCGGCCGTTTCCCGCACCGCAACGCAGTGCTGGGGCGCATTCCCTCGCCGGAGGAACTGGACTACCTGGCCGAAGGCGGTTTCGCCGGCTGAAAAAAGGGGACGGAGGGGATTAAGTCGTTTGTGGCATAAACGACTTAATCCCCTCCGTCCCCTTTTTTCGGGGGCCAGATCCGCTTTCCGCAGGAAAGGGCGCTGACCCCGCGCCGTCAATCAGTACTTCGGCACGCCGTTGTCGACGTCTTCCGACCAGGCGTTGATGCCGCCGGTCACGTTGAACACCTTGGTGAAACCCAGGGCGCGGAACTGCTCGGCGGCCTGCGCGCTGCGGCCACCGTGGTGGCACATGAAGGCCAGTGCAGTGTCCTTCGGCAGGGCTTCCAGCGCGGCACGGCCGTTGCCGTCGAAGGTCTTGAACGGCACGCCGACGGCGGCGATCTCACGTTCGTCGGCGGGGCGCACGTCGACCAGGGTGATGTTGCCGGCACGCACCAGGTCGTCGGCATCGCGCACGCTGATTTCCTGCACCGGCTTGGGCGCATTCGGGTTGTCGATGGCCAGGCCCTTGCCGCGGATGTCGTCCACCCAGTCGATGGTGATGCCGTTGGCGCGACGGGCACTGGCCAGGTCGAACTGCACGCGCAGGCCATTGGACTCGGCAGCGATGGCGCCTTCGTCGTGCGGGGCCAGCTGGAAGTTCGGCTGGAAACCGGCGTCGATGGACAGCTGCAGGGCCGCGCCCGGGGCATCGGCCAGCGCGCCCTTGAGCATTTCCACGGCGGCCGGGGTGACGGTGATGCTCGGCGGGGTACGGTCCGGCGCAGCCAGGCCCAGCACGCTGCTCAGCTCGCCGCTGGCGGCCATCTGCAGCACGATGTCGCTGCCGCCGACCAGTTCGCCGTCGATGTACAGCTGCGGGATGGTCGGCCAGTCGCCATAGGCCTTGATGCCTTCACGGATTTCCTGGTCGGCCAGCACGTTGACGTGGGCGAACTCGACACCCAGGTCCTGCAGGGCGCCCACGGCCTTGGCCGAGAAACCGCACTGCGGCATCGACGGCTGGCCCTTCATGAACAGCACGACGCGGTTGGCGTTGAGGATGGATTCGATGCGCGAACGCAGGGCGGGATCGAGGGACATGGACGTCGGGGTTCCGGGAATTCGAACCATCGATTCTACCCCTCATGGCATCATGGGGGATGAGCAACGCAGGAACATTGCATCGCATTCCGACCCGGCCCTGGCGCTGGCTGCCCTGGCTGGTGGCGTCGCAGCTGCTGGTGATCCTGGTCTGGGCCCTGGCGGGCTGGCACTGGGGGGCGCCGCTGATGGTGGCCAGCCACGCACTGTTTTTGGTGCCGGTGTTCCTGCCCAACAGTCGCTTCTATGCGCCGGTGCTGAGCCGGTTGCCGGATGCCGGCAACAGCGTCTGGTTGACCATTGATGACGGTCCTGGCCCGGAAACCCGTGCCGTGCTCGACCTGCTGGACCGCCACCAGGCCCATGCCACCTTTTTCCTGGTGGGCGAGCGCGCGCTGGCGCAGCCGGAACTGGTGCAGGAGATCCTGCGCCGCGGCCACGACCTGGGCAACCACAGCCACAGCCATCCGCAGGCGCGCTTCTGGCGGCTGGGCCCGGCGGCGATGCGCGCCGAGATCGAGGGCTGCCAGCACGCGCTGCAGGCGGTAAGCGGTCGCCCGGTGCGCTGGTACCGCTCGGTGGTGGGCATGACCAATCCGTTCGTGGCGCCGGTGCTGCAGCGGCTGGGCCTGGTCCGGGTCGGCTGGAGCGCGCGCGGCTTCGACGGCATCGGTTGCACGGCGCAGGGGGTGCTCGACCGCCTGCTGCCGGATCTGCGACCGGGGGCCATCGTGCTGCTGCATGAGGGGGCCGCCCACGGCCACAACCTGGCGATCATTGAGGGCGTGCTGAAGGCACTGGACGAGCGCGGGCTGAAAGCGCGGCTGCCGGTCCCGTAACGCCGGCCCTGGTGATGTAGAGCAGCCGGGCATGGGCTCGGCTCTACAAGGGGGCGCTACTGTAGCGCCCGAGCCGATGCTCGGGCGGCGGTGCGCAGCACCGGAAAAACGTCGCAGCGCAGCTCTACAGCGCGGGGCGTTGGGCCACCAGCAACCAGCTGTTGAATGGCGTGCGCCCATGCAGGGGACGCGGCGCCGTCACCTGCAATCCGGCCTCGGCCAGTGTCGCTTGCAGCACGTGCGGGTCGGGGTAGTGGCGCGGCCGCGTGCCCATCCAGCCGACCAGCCAGGCCAACCGGTCCGCCACCCGCGTGGTGCGGTCGCGACCATCGCCGGTGGCCAGTGGCGTGCGCAGCAGCAGGCGGCCACCGGCGGCCACCCGCGCGCTGGCCGCACGCAGCAGTGCCAGTTGTGGGCCCGCGTCCAGGTACTGCAACACATCCAGCAACAGGACGTGTCCGGGCTGCGCCGGCAGTGGCGCCTGAACGTCCAGGCAGTCGAAGCGCACAGCGTGCAGGCCGGTGGCGGCACGCTGGGCACGGGTGATCTTGCTGGCATCCACGTCCACGCCGAGGTAGGGGTGGGTGCCGCCGCGCTGGCGCAGCACATGGGCGAACAGCCCCAACCCGCAGCCCAGGTCCAGCACCGGCTGCCCGTCGTCGCGCAGATGCTGCAGCACGCCGTCATACAGAGGGTCGCTGCCGAGCTTGCCGCGGGTGTAGTAGTAGTCGCGACGGCTGCCCCAGGCCCGTGCCGGGCGGAACGCTTCGGCGATCGCGCGGGCCTGCGGGGCGGTCAGCGGTGTGCAGGGCAGGGGCGGGCCGTTCCGTGGCTTACCATCCATCGTATCAGTCCGTTCCACCGAGCAGGCGTGCGGCGACCGGCAGCGCGCGCGCGCTCCACAATGCGTACATCCGCGCCGACGGGTGCAGGCCGTCTTCGGCGATCATTGCCGGGTTGCCGCCCTGGTCACGGCTGATGTCGGTGATGTCGACGAAGGCCACGCCCTGCTGGGTGCTGATCACCTCGGCAGCTGCGTTGAACTCGTCGGTCTCGATCTCGATGGTGGCCAGGTCGCGGCCGCTGCCGGCACCGAACGGCGTCGCGCCCCAGTCGGGGAAGGACAGCACCAGCACGCGCCCGGGGCGGCCCCCGGCAAAGCCGATCGCCCGCTGCAGCAGGGCCTGGAACTGTACGCGGTACTCGTCCAGCGGCCGGCCGCGGTACTGGTTGTTGACGCCGATCAGCAGGCTGACGAAATCGAACGGGCCCTGGGGTGCAGCCGCATCGATGCCGGCGTCCAGCTCGTCGGTGGTCCAGCCGGTGGTGGCGATGGTCTGCGGGTCGGCCAGCGCCACATCCTGCGCACGCAGGGCGGCGGCCAGCTGGTGCGGCCAGCGGCCTTCGACGGCAACGGCTTCTCCGACGGTGTACGAGTCGCCCAGCGCCAGGTAGGACAGCGCCACCGCTCAGGCCACCGAACGGCGCGGCTTCAGCGGCACGACCTTGGTCGCGTCCTCGGCACGCCGGGCCAGCACGCGGTCGATGCGGGCGAACACATCGCGCATCACCGAGGCTTCCGGCAACAGGGTCACGCGGAAATGGTGGCGGTAGGGCACGTTGAAGCTGGAACCCGGTACCACCAGCACGCCTTCGTTGTTCATCAGGTCCAGCGCGAAGGTGTGGTCGTCAAAGCTCTTGGCAGCGGCACCGACTACGGCCGGGAACGCATACAGCGCACCGGCTGGCGCGACCAGCGACAGGTGCTCGCTGGCTTCGCAGGCGTCGATCACCGCGCGGCGGGTTTCATACAGGCGGCCGCCCGGGGTGCACAGTTCGGAGATGGTGTCCGGGCCGTTCACTGCGGCCTCGATGGCGTACTGGCCCGGCACGTTGGCGCACAGGCGCAGCGCGCCCAGCAGGTCCAGCGCGGCGCGGAAGTCGCCCAGGCGCGCGTCGTCGCCGCTGAGATGGGCCCAGCCCACGCGCCAGCCGCAGGCACGGTGCACCTTGCTCAGGCCGCTGAAGGTCAGGCACGGGTGGTCGCCGGCCAGCGGCGCGACCGGTTGGAACACCGCATCGTCGTACAGGATCTGGTCGTAGATCTCATCGACCAGCAGCAGCAGGTTGTGGCGGCGTGCGATCTCGACCACGCGCTCCAGCAGTTCGCGCGGGTAGCTGGCGCCGCTGGGGTTGTTCGGGTTGATCAGCACGATGGCGCGGGTGCGCGAGGACACCAGCGTCTCGATCTCGCTCGGGTCCGGCTGGAAGCCGTTCTCGGCGGCGCAGCGGTAGTACACCGGTCGGCCATCGTTGAGGATGGTGGAGGCCGACCACAGTGGGTAGTCCGGCGACGGCACCAGCACCTCATCGCCCGGATTGAGCAGTGCGCGCAGCGACAGGTCGATCAGCTCGCTGACACCGTTGCCGACGAACACGCGGTCCGGGTGTGCATCCGGTGCGCCGCGGCGGGCGTAGTAATCGGCGATGGCTTCACGCGCCACCGGCAGGCCCTGCTGGTGGGTGTACGGGTCGGTGCGGCCCATGTCGTCGGCGATTGCGCGCTGCAGATGCTCGGGTGCGCGGAAACCGAAGTTGCCCGGGTTGCCGATGTTGAGCTTGATCAGCTTGCGGCCCTGCGCCTCCAGCTCCCGCGCTCGCCGGGCCAGTTCTCCGCGGATTTCGTAGCGCACTTCGGAAAGGCGCTCGCGGATGGCCAGGGGCTTGGGCGAGATGGTGGACATGAGGCTGGGCCGTCAAAAGGCATGGGGATTCCATCCTACCGGAATTGCTGCAGTGCATGGCAATGGCTCCGGGCCTGCTATTGCTGGGCTGGCCGGGGGCCGTCACAGGTAGAATGGCGGCGATGACCCAGACCCCCGATTTCATCGCCCTGCAGACCATCGGCTGGCCTTGGCCGGGCCCGGCGCAGCAGGCCGACTGGCAGGCCGTGATGGCCGCACACCCGCAGGCCCGCCCGGCGCGGGTGATCGAGCAGCACCGGACCCATTACGTGGTGGCCGATGGCCCGGATGCGGCGATCAAGGCCGAGTCACTGCCGGAATGGCAGCGCCCGCGCTTTCCCAGCCACGAGCGGCCGGCCGTGGGCGACTGGGTGCTGCTGGACGGCATCCGCATCGTTGCGCTGCTGCCGCGTCGCACCGCGATCAAGCGTGGCGCCGCCGGTGAGCACTACCACCAGCAGGTGATCGCAGCGAACATCGATACGGTGTTCATCGTCTGTGGGCTGGATGCCGACTTCAATCCGCGCCGCATCGAGCGCTACCTGCTGCTGGTCGGTGGTGGCGGCGCCGAACCGGTGGTGGTGCTGACCAAGGCCGACCAGACCGAGTACAGCGAGGATGCGCTGGCAGTGCTGGAAGAGCTGGAGATGCAGGGCATCGCGCTGCATGCGATCAACGGCCTGGATGCCGACAGCGTGGCGGTGCTGCGGCCGTGGCTGGGCCCGGGGCGCACGGTGGTGCTGGTGGGCTCCTCCGGTGCCGGCAAATCCACGCTGACCAACACCCTGCTCGGCGAGCAGCGGATGAAGACCAACGCGGTCCGCGCCAACGATTCGCGCGGCCGCCACACCACCACCCATCGCGCGTTGATGCCGCTTCCGACCGGCGCCTGCCTGATCGACACCCCCGGCATGCGCGAGCTGAAACCGACCGGCGAAGAAACGCTGTCCGAAGGTGGCTTCGCCGATATCGAAGCGCTGGCCACGCAGTGCCGTTTCAACGACTGCAAGCATCAGCAGGAACCGGGCTGCGCTGTTCGTGCAGCGATCGACGCTGGCGAGATCGAAGAGAGCCGGCTGCTGAACTATTTCAAGCTGAAGGAAGAAGTGGCTGCCGCTGCCGCCAAGCTGGCGGTGCGCCAGGCCGAGACCGCGCAGGAACGTGGCGGCAAGAAGGGCAAAGGCCAGCAGTTCCGCCCGGCCGGAAAGCCACGCCGGCGCTGACAGTGCAGCCGAGCGTGGGCTCGGCTCTACAACGGTTGTATCCCGGGACACCTTGTAGCGCCCGAGCCAATGCTCGGGCGGCGGCGCACTGCGCCGGGCACGGCAGGGCGCTATAGTCCGCGCATGGAACCGACCGCGACGCTGGACCGTGAGGTGGCCCACCATGCAGCGCTCGATGCGCGCCTGGTCGAGGCCGTGGGAGGCATCCGCCTGCTGGGGCTGACCAGCTGGCCGGCCACGCTGCAGGCACCGTTCCTGGACAGCGTGGCACGTGGCCAGCCGGTGCTGCCGAAGGTGGATTACCCACGGCTGGACTTCAGCGAAGAACGTCGCGCGCTGGCTGTGATCGCCGCTGACTGCGATGACAGCCATCCGCTGGGCCACTACGTGCGGCAGTCGGCACAGAGCTGGGACCTGGCCGCGCAGCTGCTTGAGGGGCTGGGCACTGCCGCCGTCGATACCTGTTCGGTGCAGCTGTTCGGCGCGCCCGAGCAGCCGTTGCCAGGCAATGGCCCGAGCACGCGCGAAGCGGCGCGTCACTTCATCCAGATTGCTGCCGAACTCGATCACGAACTGCTGGCGCCGGAAGAGCAGGTGCCGGTCTCGGCCATTGCCCTGCAGCTGCAGCTGCAGAATGACCTGGATGCGTTCTTCGAATCGCGCATCATCCAGGTGCAGCTCGATCCAGAGCTGGTGTCCAAGGCCGCTGCCGGACCGACCCGCATCCGCCTGCGCACCAGTGCGCGCTTCAGTGCCTACGACCGCGCGCAGCTGTTCCACCACGAAGCGCTGGTGCATTCGCTGACCGCCTTGAATGGCCGCGAACAACCGGTGCTGCCCAGCCTGGCGTTGTCCTCGCCGCGGGTGACGGCCACCCAGGAAGGGCTGGCTACCTTCGCCGAACAGATCACCGGCAGCATCGACATCGAACGCCTGAAGCGAATCAGTCTGCGCACTGAAGCGATCGCGATGGCCCGCGAAGGCGCCGACTTCATCGAGGTGTTCCGCTACTTCTGCGATGCCGGGCAGAACGCCGAAGAGAGCTTTGCGTCGGCACAGCGCGTGTTCCGTGGGGTGCCGCCGAGTGGCGGCCTGGCCTTCACCAAGGACACGGTGTACCTGCGCGGCCTGGTGTCCGTGCATACCTTCTTCCGCCACATGCTGGCCGAGGACCGCCTGCAGGTCTGCCGCTGGTTGTTCGCCGGCAAGATGAGCCTGGCCGATGCGATCGCGTTCGCACCGTTGTTCGAGGCGGGGGTGCTGAAGCCACCGCGCTGGCTGCCGCATTGGGTGAGCCGGGCGAATGGGCTGGCCGGCATGCTGGCGTTTTCGCTGTTTGCCAACCGGATACGGATGGACCAGCTGGCGCCGGAATGAAATGCGTTGGCGGGATGATGCGCTGGCGCCTCGATTGATATCGCTGGGCGGCGGTGGCGCACCCTGGCCAGGACACGCCGTAAACCCATCCATGGGGGCTCGATCGGCGCATCCATGCGCCTCACGGTCCTGGCCAGGGTGCGCCACC
>OKID01000093.1_pt1 | contig 29037 bp, 22 predicted proteins | sample 1610601 | NCBI WGS metagenome assembly OKID01 (sample SAMN04436667, study PRJEB24849) | human gut metagenome | biome: human gut; feature: NICU; material: stool | host: Homo sapiens | place: USA: Saint Louis, MO | collected 2010-06-09 | reverse complement strand
CGCGACCAGCGAACGCCCTGCGGGGTGTCATCCAGCACGATGCCTTCGGCGGCCAGCTGGTCGCGGATGGCGTCGGCACGGGCGAAATCGCGTGCCTTCTTGGCCGCGGCGCGCTCGTCGATCAGGCCTTGGACGCGGGCATCGTCGTCCTCGTCGCCCGCTGCGGTGCCGAACCACTGCGCCGGGTCGGCCTGCAGCAGGCCCAGCACCAGGCCCGCACCGAGCAGCTCGCCCTTCAGGCGTGCCTGTTCGGCCGGGTCGGTGGCACGACGCGCGTCGGCGGCGATGCGGGCCACTTCGGCCAGCGCCTGGGGTGTGTTGAGATCGTCGTCCAGGGTCGCTTCGACGCTGGCGGGGATCACTGCCGTGGCCTCGATCGACGCCAGTTCGCGCAGGGTGCCGTACAGGCGGTCCAAGGTGCGCACCGATTGTTCGATCAGCGCATCAGACCAGTCCAGCGGCTGCCGGTAGTGGGCCGACAGCAGGGCCAGGCGCAGCGCCTCCGGCGGATGCTGGCGGACCAGGTCGTGTACGCGCTCGATGTTGCCCAGCGACTTGCTCATCTTGGCGCCGCCGAAGTTGAGCATGCCGTTGTGCAGCCAGAAACGGGCGAAGATCCTACCTCCGTGGGCGCATTCGCTCTGCGCGATCTCGTTCTCGTGGTGCGGGAACTGCAGGTCGACGCCGCCGGCGTGGATGTCGATGGTCTCGCCCAGGTGGGCTGCGGCCATCGCCGAGCATTCGATATGCCAGCCCGGACGACCCCGGCCCCACGGCGATTCCCAGCCGGGCAGGTCGTCGCTGGACGGCTTCCACAGCACGAAATCACCCGGGTCGCGCTTGTACGGGGCCACGTCAACACGGGCACCGGCCAGCATTTCTTCCGGGTCACGGCGCGAGAGCTTGCCGTAGCCGTTGAAGCTGGCGACCGCGAACAGTACGTGACCCTCGGCGGCGTAGGCATGACCATTGGCGATCAGCTGCTCGATCATGGTGATGATCTGCGGCATGTGCGCGGTCACCTCCGGCTCGATGTCCGGCGGCACCACGCCCAGCGCGGCCATGTCTTCACGGTAGGCGGCGGCGAACTTGCCGGTGATGGTGCTGATCGGCACGCCCTGCTCGCGCGCAGCGGCGTTGATCTTGTCGTCCACGTCGGTGATGTTGCGGGCGTAGCGCAGCGCGCCGAAACGGCGCCGCAGCAGATCGGCCAGCACCCCGAACACCACTGGGCCACGGGCGTTGCCGATGTGCACGTAGTTGTAGACCGTGGGGCCGCACACATACAGGGTCGGACAGGCCGGGTCGAGCGGAGTGAACGGTTCGAGCTGGCGAGTCAGGTTGTTGTGCAGGCGCAGGGTCATGGGGCTGTGGCTGGGGGACAAGCCTGTGATTTTAGAACGTGTCGGCCCCCTTTGGGGCACTGGCTGCCACCGGTGGACGCCGGGTCCATCCTGGGTGGGGTGGGCAGGAGCAGCGTGGACGGGTAATGTTCAGCCCCTTGCGCTCGCCACTGCCTACACTATTGCCGTGTCCTTGCTCCCGTCGCCAATGAAATCCACCGCGTTGCTGACCCTGGCCTGCCTGTCGGCGCTGCCCGCCGTGGTGCTGGCCCAGGAGACCGAGCCCCGCAACCGGGTGGTGATCGTGGAGAACGTGAAGTTCGACTACGCCCAGGTGCTGAACGTCGAGCCGGTGTTCCAGACCCTGCGCGCGACCCGCACCGAGGAGCACTGCGAGCCGGTGTCGACACGGACCCTGGCCCCGGTGAACGTGACCGGCGAGGAGCCGGTCGAGGACAAGGGCCGGATCAGCCGCTTCTGGGATTCGGTGCGCTCGATGTTCAAGCGCAGCGACGAGGAGCCCTCCGAAGAGGCCGGCCCCGAAACGCCGGCCCCAGCGCCTGCCAACAATGGCCCGATGCTGACCCGCGACTGCCGCATCGTGCCGGTGGGGCGTGAATTCCGCCGGCCCATCGCCTACGACGTGGACTACGTCTACAAGGGCACCAAGTATCGGTCGCGGCTGCCGGAAGACCCGGGCAACCGGCTCAAGATCCGGGTGTCGATCACCCCCTGGGTCGGTCCGGAGCAGGGCGCCGCCGGCAATCCCTGATTCTGCGACCCCGGCCCCTTGCGCCGGTCACGGCCGCATGCAAAGATATTCGGCCATGAAGCTCACCGACTTCCAGCACGACAGCAGCGCAGCCCGACAGGCGTCTGGCATGACCTCGCGTGCGCGTCGACCGGAACCCCACATTCTCGCTGGGTAACCGGAGCTTTTTGCTGTTCGTCCGAAAAAAACCCAGCCCGCCGGCTGGGTTTTTTCGTTTCCGCCTTCTGAAAGCTGCAACTGCAACCTTTTCGTTTCACCTTTGCTTCCTGTTTTCCCTTCCACCGCGTCGAACCCGGCGCCGCCACGCAAGGAAAGATGATGTCCCCCAAGCACTTCCTGAACACCCAGGACTGGAGCCGCAGCGATCTCGACGCGCTGCTGACCCAGGCCGCGCTGTTCAAGCGCAACAAGCTCGGCGACCAGCTCAAGGGCAAGTCGATCGCGCTGGTGTTCTTCAACCCTTCCATGCGTACCCGCACCAGCTTCGAACTGGGCGCATTCCAGCTCGGTGCCCACGCGGTGGTGCTGCAGCCGGGCAAGGATGCGTGGCCGATCGAGTTCAACCTCGGCACGGTGATGGACGGCGATACCGAAGAGCACATCGCTGAAGTGGCCAAGGTGCTGGGCCGTTACTGCGACATCATCGCGGTGCGTGCGTTCCCCAAGTTCGTCGACTGGGCCTACGACCGCCAGGACATCGTCCTCAACAGCTTCGCCAAGTACTCGCCGGTGCCGGTCATCAACATGGAGACCATCACCCATCCGTGCCAGGAGCTGGCCCACATCATGGCGCTGCAGGAGCACTTCGGTACCCAGGACCTGCGCGGCAAGAAGTACGTGTTGACCTGGACCTACCACCCCAAGCCGCTGAACACCGCCGTGGCCAACTCGGCGCTGACCATCGCCACCCGCATGGGCATGGACGTGACCCTGCTGTGCCCGACCGCCGACTACATCCTCGACGAGCGCTACATGGGCTGGGCCGAGCAGAACGTGGCCGAGAGCGGTGGTTCGCTGAAGATCAGCCATGACATCGACAGCGCCTACGCCGGCGCCGACGTGGTCTACGCCAAGAGCTGGGGTGCGCTGCCGTTCTTCGGCAACTGGGAACCGGAAAAGCCGATCCGCGACCAGTTCAAGCACTTCATCGTGGACGAGCGGAAGATGGCGCTGACCAACAACGGGGTGTTCAGCCACTGCCTGCCGCTGCGCCGCAACGTGAAAGCCACCGATGCGGTGATGGATTCGCCGCAGTGCATCGCCATCAACGAAGCCGAGAACCGCCTGCACGTGCAGAAGGCGATCATGGCCGCCGTTGCCGGGCGCTGATCCAACACTTCAGCCGACCAGCGGTCGGCTCTACCGAATTCCCATCCCCCAAGTGGACCTGATCCCCATGAGCAACAAAGACGTCGTTCTCGCCTTCTCCGGCGGCCTGGATACCAGCTTCTGCGTGCCCTACCTGCAGGAGCGTGGCTACAACGTGCACACCGTGTTCGCCGACACCGGCGGCGTGGATGATGAAGAGCGCGATTTCATCGAGAAGCGTGCCGCCGAGCTGGGCGTGACCAGCCATGTCACCGTCAATGGTGGCCCGGCCATCTGGGAAGGCTTCGTCAAGCCGTTCGTGTGGGCCGGCGAAGGCTACCAGGGCCAGTACCCGCTGCTGGTCTCGGACCGCTACCTGATCGTCGATGCCGCGCTGAAGCGTGCTGCCGAGCTGGGTACCCACATCATCGCCCACGGCTGCACCGGCATGGGCAATGACCAGGTCCGCTTCGACCTGGCCGTGAAGGCGCTGGGTGACTACCAGATCATCGCGCCGATCCGCGAGATCCAGAAGGAACACACCCAGACCCGCGCCTACGAGCAGAAGTACCTGGAAGAGCGCGGCTTCGGCGTGCGCGCCAAGCAGCAGGCCTACACCATCAACGAGAACCTGCTGGGCGTGACCATGTCCGGCGGCGAGATCGACCGTTGGGAAGCCCCGGGCGAAGGTGCGCGTGGCTGGTGCTCGCCGCGCAGCGAGTGGCCGGAACAAGCGCTGACCGTCACCCTGAAGTTCGTCGAAGGCGAAGCGGTTGAACTGAACGGCAAGGCGCTGCCGGGCGACCAGATCCTGGCCCAGCTCAACAAGCTGTTTGCCCCGTACGGTGTTGGCCGCGGCGTCTACACCGGCGACACCGTGATCGGTCTGAAGGGTCGCATCGTGTTCGAGGCCCCGGGCCTGGTCTCGCTGCTGGCCGCGCACCGCGCGCTGGAAGATGCCGTACTGACCAAGCAGCAGAACCGCTTCAAGCCGGACGTGGCACGCAAGTGGGTGGAGCTGGTGTACGAAGGCTTCTACCACGACCCGCTGAAGACCGACATCGAAGCCTTCCTGAAGTCCTCGCAGGCCAAGGTCAACGGCGAAGTGGTGCTGGAAACCCGCGGTGGCCGCGTCGACGCGGTGGCGGTGAAGTCGCCGCACCTGCTCAACACCAAGGGTGCCACCTACGCACAGTCGGCCGACTGGGGCGTGGAAGAGGCTGAAGGCTTCATCAAGCTGTTCGGCATGAGTTCGACTGTCTATGCGCAGGTCAATCGCGGTTGACCTGTGACGGGGGCGCCGGCCGCTGGCCGGCGCCTCGCAGCGTCAATGGAAGGTAGTGCCGGCCGCTGGCCGGCTCGTGGCACGGTTGGATCATTGCGGAGCCGGCCAGCGGCCGGCACTACCGATTTCGAACCCTACGGATATTCAGACACATGCTTGAACAGACGCTCGATCACCTGCAGGCCCTGGTGTCCTTCGACACCCGCAACCCGCCGCGTGCGATCACCACCGGTGGCATCTTCGATTACCTGCGCGCGAACCTGCCCGGCTTCAACGTCGAGGTGATCGACCATGGCGCGGGTGCGGTCAGCCTGTACGCCGTGCGTGGGACGCCGAAGTACCTGTTCAACGTGCACCTGGATACCGTACCGGACTCGCCGCACTGGAGTGCCGATCCGCATGTGATGCGCCGCCTGGACGACCGTGTGGTCGGCCTGGGCGTGTGTGACATCAAGGGCGCCGCCGCTGCGCTGGTGGCGGCGGCCAACGCCAGTGATGGCGATGCCGCCTTCCTGTTCTCCAGCGACGAAGAAGCCAACGACCCGCGCTGCATCGCCGCGTTCCTGGCCCGTGGCCTGCCGTATGAAGCCGTACTCGTGGCCGAACCGACCATGAGCGAAGCGGTGCTGGCGCATCGTGGCATCAGCTCGGTGCTGATGCAGTTCGCCGGCCGTGCCGGCCATGCGTCGGGCAAGCAGGATGCGGCTGCCAGCGCATTGCACCAGGCCATGCGCTGGGGCAATCGCGCGCTGGATCATGTGGAATCGCTGGCCTCGGCGCGCTTCGGTGGACTGACCGGCCTGCGCTTCAACATCGGTCGCGTCGAAGGCGGTATCAAGGCCAATATGATCGCACCGGCTGCTGAGGTGCGCTTCGGGTTCCGCCCGCTGCCGTCGATGGACATCGATGGCCTGCTGGCGACCTTCGCCGGTTTCGCCGAGCCGGAAGCCGCCGTGTTCACCGAGACGTTCCGTGGTCCCAGCCTGCCCGCCGGTGACATCGCCGAGGCCGAGAACCGCCGCCTGCTGGCGCGCGACGTGGCCGATGCGCTGGAGCTGCCGATCGGCAATGCCGTGGATTTCTGGACCGAGGCGTCGCTGTTCTCGGCCGCTGGCTACACCACACTGGTATTCGGCCCGGGTGACATCGCCCAGGCACACACCGCCGATGAGTTCGTGACGCTGGACCAATTGCAGCGCTATACCCACGCCGTGCACCGGATCATCGCCGCCGGCGCCTGATCGACCCTACAACGCCGCCATGCCCCGGGCATGGCGGAACTGCAACGCGGCGACCGCCGCCTGTGACGAAACCGAAATGTCTCCTGCCCTCCAGCCCCACCGCCAGACCCGCCAGACCATCGTGCGCCTGCTTTCCAGCATGGCCAGCGCGAAGGAGATCAGCCAGTACCTCAAGCGTTTCTCGCAGCTGGACGCCAAGCGCTTCGCCGTGGTCAAGGTCGGCGGCGCGGTGCTGCGCGACGATCTCGACGCGCTGACCTCTTCGCTGTCGTTCCTGCAGGAAGTCGGGCTGACCCCGATCGTGCTGCACGGCGCCGGCCCGCAGCTGGATGCCGAGCTGTCGGCGGCCGGCATCGAGAAGCAGACCGTGAACGGCCTGCGCGTGACTTCGCCGGAAGCACTGGCGATCGTGCGCCGGGTGTTCCAGCAGTCCAACCTGCGCCTGGTCGAGGCGCTGCAGCAGAACGGCGCACGTGCCACCTCGATTACCGGTGGCGTGTTCGAGGCCGAGTACCTGGACGTGGACACCTACGGCCTCGTCGGCGAGGTGAAGAAGGTCAACCTGGCACCGATCGAGGCCAGCCTGCGTGCCGGTTCGATCCCGGTCATCACCAGCCTGGGTGAAACTGCCGGTGGCCAGATCCTCAACGTCAACGCCGACTTCGCCGCCAACGAGCTGGTGCAGGAGCTGCAGCCGTACAAGATCATCTTCCTGACCGGCACCGGTGGCCTGCTGGACGAGGCGGGCAACGTGATCGATTCGATCAACCTGTCCACCGAGTACGACCACCTCATCGCGCAGCCGTGGATCCACGGCGGCATGAAGGTGAAGATCGAACAGATCAAGGACCTGCTCGACCGCCTGCCGCTGGAGTCGTCGGTGTCGATCACTCGCCCGGCCGACCTGGCCAAGGAACTGTTCACCCACAAGGGCTCGGGCACGCTGGTGCGCAAGGGTGAGAAAGTGCTGCGCGCCACCGCCTGGAGCGAGCTCGACCTGCCACGGCTGAAGGGCCTGATCGAATCCAGCTTCGGCCGCACCCTGGTGCCGGACTACTTCGAAAAGACCAGGCTGCTGCGTGCCTATGTCAGCGAGAACTACCGCACCGCGGTGATCCTCACCGACGAGGCCGAAGGCGTGTACCTGGACAAGTTCGCCGTGCTCGACGATGCGCAGGGCGAAGGCCTGGGCCGCGCGGTCTGGAACGTGATGCTGGAGGAGACCCCGCAGCTGTTCTGGCGCTCGCGCCACGGCAACCCGATCAACCACTTCTACTACGCCGAGTCCGATGGCTGCTACAAGCAGGACCATTGGAAAGTGTTCTGGTTCGGTGCCGATGGCATCGACCGCATCAAGACCTATGTCGACCACTGCGCCCAGCGCGCGCCGAGCCTGCTGGGGTGAGCGATGAGTCCTCCTGACGTGTGGAACACGGTGCCTACCCTGCGCGGCCAGCACGTGGCGCTGCAGCCGCTGCAGCTTGAGCATGTCCCCGGCCTGCGCGCTGCCCTCGAAGGCAGCGGCCTGGACCAGCTCTGGTACACCCAGGTGCCGTCACCGCAGCAGGTCGAGCACTATGTGCAGGCCGCGCTGCAGGCGCACGCCGAAGGCAAGGTTCTGCCGTTCGTGATCCGCGACGCCGCCGGTGACATCATCGGCAGCACGCGCTTCTACGACATGGATGCCAGCGTGCCCAAGCTCAGCCTCGGCTACACCTGGTACACGCCGCGCGTGCAGCGCACCGGCGCCAACACCGAGGCCAAGCTGTTGCTGCTGCAGCACGCCTTCGAGTCCATGGGCTGCATCAGCGTGGTGCTGGAAACCAGCTGGTTCAACGTCACCTCGCGCACCGCCATCGCCCGCCTCGGCGCCAAGCAGGATGGCGTGCTGCGCAACCACAAGCGGCACGCCGACGGCACGCCGCGCGACACCGTCATCTTCTCCATCATCGATGCGGAATGGCAGGGCGTGAAGCGCCACCTGCAGTACCGCCTGGACAGTCACGCATGAACGATTCGACTTTTACCCTGGGCATCGTCGGTGCCCGCGGCCATACCGGCGCCGAGCTGATCAAGCTGGTGGCCGCGCATCCGCGCCTGAAACTGGCCTTCGTCTCTTCGCGCGAGCGCGCCGGGCAGCGCCTGTCCGACCACCACCCGGAATTCCAGGGCGAGCTGCAGTACGAAAACCTGGACGCCGATGCGGTGGCGGCCAAGGGCGTGGACGCGGTGATCCTGGCCCTGCCCAACGGCCTGGCCGCGCCGTTCGTGGCCGCGCTTGAAACCGCGAAGCCGGACACCGTCATCGTCGACCTCTCGGCCGACTACCGTTTCGACAACAGCTGGTACTACGGCCTGCCGGAGCTGACCCGCGGCCGGTACAACGGCCAGAAGCACATCAGCAACCCGGGCTGCTATGCCACCGCGATGCAGCTGGCGGTGCATCCGCTGCTGGACCTGCTGGCGGGTCCGCCGCAGTGCTTCGGTGTCTCCGGCTACTCCGGTGCCGGTACTACGCCGTCGGACAAGAACAACGTCGAACTGCTGGCCGACAACCTGATGCCCTACGCGCTGACCAACCACGTGCACGAGCGCGAGGTGTCCGTACAGCTGGGCGTGGCGGTCGAGTTCATGCCGCACGTCGCGCCGCACTTCCGTGGCATCACGCTGACCGCCAACCTGTGGCTGAACCGCGTACAGACCCGCGAGCAGATCGTCGAGCGCTTCCAGCAGGCCTATGCCGTTGAACCCTTGATCGAGGTGGTGGACGAAGCGCCGTGGGTCAGCCGCATCGCCGGCCGCCACGGTGCCCAGGTCGGTGGCTTCACGCTCGCGCCGGGCGGCAAGCGCGTGGTGGTGGTGGCGACGCTGGACAACCTGCTGAAGGGCGCGGCCACCCAGGCCATGCAGAACCTCAACCTCGCGCTGGGCATCGACGAACTGACGTCGATCCCGCACTGAACACGCCTTCCGGAGCCCCCATGGCAGACCTTCTTTGGCAGAAGCCCGGCGTCGCTGTCGACGCCCAGATCCAGTCCTTCCTCGCCGGCGACGACGTGATCCTCGACCGCGAGTTCTTCCTGCATGACATCGCTGCCAGCGCCGCGCATGCGCAGGGCCTGCAGCACATCGGCATCCTCAGTGCCGATGAGCTTGCCGGACTTCTGCGCGAACTGGAGATCCTGGCGCAGGACTTCCGCGAAGGCCGCTTCGTGCTGGATACGCAGTACGAGGATGGCCACTCGGCGATCGAAGCGCGCCTGACCGAACGCCTTGGTGATGCGGGTCGCAAGATCCACACCGGCCGCAGCCGCAACGACCAGATCCTGGTCGCCACGCGCCTGTGGCTGAAGGAGAAGCTGCAGCGCGTTGCCCAGCTCAGCACCGAAGTGGCAAAGGTCGCGCTGGACCGCGCGCAGGCCGAGAAGGACCTGCCGATTCCCGGTTATACCCACATCCAGCGTGCCGTGGTGTCCTCGGCCGGCATGTGGTGGGCGGGCTGGGCCGAGGCCTTCATCGACAACGCCATCCGCGCCCGTGACACCCATGCACTGGTCGATGCCAATCCGCTCGGCACCGCCGCCGGCTACGGCGTGAACCTGCCGCTGGACCGCGAGCACACCACCGCCGCGCTGGGCTTCGCGCGCATGCAGGTCTCGCCGATCTACGCGCAGCTGTCGCGCGGCAAGTTCGAGCTGGCCGCGCTGGAAGCGCTCGGTGGCGCCACGCTGGACCTGCGCCGCATTGCGTGGGACCTGTCGCTGTTCACCAGCGCCGAGTTCGGCTTCGTCGCGCTGCCGGCGCAGTACACCACCGGCAGTTCGATCATGCCCAACAAGCGCAATCCGGATGTGATCGAGCTGATGCGCGCCACCCACGCCAGCGTCGCCGCTGCGCGCACCGAGATCGAGCAGCTGCTGTCGCTGCCGTCCGGCTACCATCGCGACCTGCAGTCGTCCAAGGGTGCCATCTTCCACGGCTTCGGCCGTGGCCTGGCCGCGCTGGAGCTGCTGCCGGCGCTGCTGGCCAACCTGGAATGGCGCGACGACAGGCTGCGTGCGGCGATCGATTCGGGCATGTATGCCACCGACGTGGCGGTGGAAGCGGCCGTGGCCGGTGTGCCGTTCCGCGAGGCCTACAAGGCGGCTGCGGCCGGTGCCGACAGCGCAGGGCAGGGACGCACGCCGGAAGGCAGCCTGGCTGCGCGTGTATCGCCGGGCTCGGCCGCTGACCTGCGCCTGGACGAACTGCGCGCGCGCTGGCAGGCGCTGTCCTGATGGCGGGCACGGTCTACCTGGTGTTGGCCATGCGCCGGTCGGACTTCAACGATGCAGCGGTGCAGCCGCATCGCGATTTCCTCGATGCGTTGCAGGCGCAGGGCAAGCTGCAGCTGACCGGTGGCTTCGCCGATGGCAGCGGTGGCGCCTACGTGCTGTGCAACGTGGACAGCCTGGCGCAGGCGCAGGCCATCGTCGCCACCGATCCGCTGGTGACGATGCAGGCCTCCGACCTGACCGTGCACGAATGGAACACCCGCTGAGAGCCTGACCGATGATCCAGCACGCTGCCCATGTCGCCTCGCCGTTCCCCGAACAAGCGCTGCCGCCGTGGCGGCGTGCGGTGCTCAAGGTTGGCAGCAGTCTGCTGGCAGCCGATGGCGGCGGCCTGTCGCCACGCCACGCGCTGGGCCTGGCGCAGTTCGTCTCAGCCAATGTCCTGGCCGGGCGCGAGGTGGTGATCGTGTCTTCCGGCGCGGTCGCTGCCGGGCGCGCAATCCTGCCTCGGGCCGATGAGCCTGGCGCGGCGATGGCGGCGAGGCAGGCCCTGGCCGCGCTCGGCCAGGCACAGCTGATCGGGCTCTGGCAGCGCTTCTTCGAGCGCCCGGTGGCGCAGGTGCTGCTGACCCACGACGACCTGCGCAACCGCCGCCGCTACCTCAATGCACGCGCCACGTTGAGTGAACTGTTGCGCCTGGGCGCATTGCCGGTGGTCAACGAGAACGACACCGTGTCGGTGGATGAGCTCAAGCTCGGCGACAACGACAACCTGGCTGCCACCGTGGCGGCGCTGGTCGACGCCGATGCGCTGTTCATCGCCACCGACATCGATGGCCTGTACAGCGCCGACCCGCGCACCGTGGCCGATGCGCGGCCGTTGCACGACGTGCCGGAGCTGGGTCACGAGGTGCTGGCGATGGCGGGCGGCGCCGGCTCGCGCGCCGGTACCGGCGGCATGCGCACCAAGCTGGAGGCGGCGGCGAAGGCCGGGCGCCTGGGCATCGAAACCTATCTGTTCAATGGCCGCAGCGGTGACGTGGTGCGCGCGCTGGCGCAGGACCGCCTGTTCGGCACCCGCATCCATGCCGCACGCAGCCGCGAGGCCGCCCGCAAGCACTGGCTGCGGCATGCACCGCTGGCCGAGGGCGTGATCGTCATCGATGCCGGTGCGGCACAGGCGATGCGCGAGAAGGGCGCCTCGCTGCTGCCCGGTGGCATCACCGGTGCAGAGGGCGTGTTCCGCCGCGGCGATATGGTACAGGTGTGCTGGAACGCGCCGCAGGGCCGTGTCTGCGTGGCCCGTGGCGTCAGCCAGTATGCTGCCGACGACGTACGCCGGATTGCCGGCCACCATTCGCGCGACATCCAGGCCGTGCTCGGCTACAACTACGGCGGCAGCGTCGTCCATCGCGACGACCTGGTGCTGCCATGACCGGATTGAAGGACACACCGATGAGCGAGATCGAAGCGCAGGCGCGTGCCTGCCGTGATGCGGCGCAGATCGTTGCCGGCCTGGACAGTGCGGCACGACGCACGCTGCTGCTGGCGATGGCGCAGGCGCTGGAAGTGAATGCAGGGTTGATCCTGGCCGGCAATGCACGTGACCTCGCCGCCGCGCGCGAGAAGGGCGTGGGCAGCGCCATGCTCGATCGTCTGGCACTGGACCCGCCGCGCCTGTTCGCGATGGCCGAAGCCGTGCGCGAAGTGGCTGGATTGCCAGATCCTGTCGGCGAGGTCACCCGCGATGACGTGCGCCCGAACGGCATCCGCGTGCAGAAGGTGCGCGTGCCGCTGGGCGTGATCGCGATGATCTACGAGGCGCGCCCGAACGTGACCGCCGAAGCCGCGGCGCTGTGCCTGAAGGCGGGTAACGGCGTGATCCTGCGCGGTGGTTCCGAGGCAATTCACTCCAACACCGCGATCGCGCAGGCACTCGCCGGTGCGTTGAAGGCCAACGGGGTACCGCCGGCCGCCGTGACCGTGCTGACTGACCTGCGCCGCGAGGCGATGCTGGAACTGCTGCAGCTGCATGAGCTGATCGACCTGGCGATTCCGCGCGGTGGCGAAGGCCTGATCCGTTTCGTTGCCGAGCATGCGCGGGTGCCGGTGATCAAGCACTATAAGGGTGTCTGTCATCTGTTCGTGGATGCCAGCGCCGACCTGGGCAAGGCCATCGACCTGCTGGTGGATGGCAAGTGCAGCCGGCCAGCCGCCTGCAATTCGCTGGAGACACTGCTGGTACACCGTGACGTAGCCGATTCCTTCCTGCCGCGCGTGGCGCAGGCGCTCGGCCAGCGTGGCGTGCAGCTGCGCGCCGATGCGCAGTCGCAGCCGCTGCTGCCGGGCAGCACGGCGGCGACCGAGGAGGACTACGCCGCCGAGTTCCTCGACCTTGTGCTGGCCGTGCGCGTGGTGGACGACCTCGATGCGGCCATCGCGCACATCCGCCGCTATACCTCCGATCACACCGAAGTGATCGCGACCGCAGACGCCGGCCATGCCGAGCGTTTCGTTACTGCGCTGCGCTCGGCGGTGGTGATGGTCAATGCCTCATCGCGCTTCTCCGATGGTGGCCAGCTGGGCCTGGGCAGCGAAATCGGCATTTCCACCACGCGCCTGCATGCCTATGGCCCGATGGGTCTGGAAGCGCTCACTGTCGAACGTTTCGTGGTGCGTGGCGAAGGGCAGACGCGCACATAAGTGGATCCACGCCATGCGTGGATGTTCTTCGCGGCAGACCCCGGTGCCGACCAAGGCCGGCATCCACCGGGCTGTCGGGCTACACCACCTCGCGGCGGATGCCGACCGGGCGTGCGTGATCATCCATGTGCAGCGTGGCGGCCTTGCAGCTCATCAGGCGTTCGGCCAGGCCGGTGCTGGCACCCAGATCGGCGGCTACTTCGTTGAGGCTGGCCAGTGGCCGCGGCAGGCGGCGCTCGCGGCCACGGAAGCGGGCACGGTTGTACTCGGCCCAACCGATCAGCAGCACGCTGGCGCACAACAGCATCAGCGGCAATGCCACCAGCACGTAGGGATCGAACTGGCTTTGCCGTTCGTACAACTGCTGCCAGGCCAGCTGGCCGCCAACCAACCACGAGAACAGTGTCACCAGGGGCGCCCACAGGTAGAAGTAGAAGCCCCAGAACGCCAGGGTGACGAATCCCCAGGCGGTGCGCTGGAAGCGCGGCTGGCGGTGTGGCTTGCGGATCATCCGTGAGTCGAAGCGGTTGGAGGGGCGTTGCGCGTTCATCGGATCCCCCGGTCAGGGCTGGTCCAGGTGGCGCGCTTGCTGCGACGGCGCAGCAGTGTCTTCGGCAGCGCCACCAGGGTGGTGGAAAGGCTGATCAGCCAGTACGCCATCGGGTACCAGATGACCCAGAAATAGTTGCGTCCAATCTGTGTTTCGTAACGCCGGTCGATGATCAGGCTGCTGGCGAACTGCAGCAGGCAGACCAGCGCCAGGATCACGCCATGCCACTGCGGCAGCAGGCTGGCGATATGCAGCTGCGGCGGCAGCTCGATGAACTTGCCCAGTGCCCACAGCAGCACGATGAACAACATGGTGTAGGCCCAGATCACGCTCAGCACGTATTCCAGCAGCACGCCCCACATGCGTCGCTCTTTCCAGTGCAGCAGCGAGCGCGCGTGACGCAGCATCACCTCCACGCCGCCCTGGGCCCAGCGCAGGCGCTGCCGCCACAGGCCCTTGAGGGTCTCCGGCATCAGGATGAAGCACAGCGCATTGGGTTCGTAGCGGATGTCCCAGTGCGCGCGCTGCAGGCGCCAGCTGATGTCGATGTCCTCGGTCACCATGTCATCCGACCACCAGCCCACCTGGTGCAGGGCGGTACGGCGGAAGCCGGCGATCACCCCGGAGATGGTGAAGATGCGCCCGTATACGCGCTGCGCGCGCTTGATCATGCCGATGATCGAGGAAAACTCGGCCACCTGCAGGCGCCCGAGCAGGGTGGAGCGGTTGCGGATGCGCGGGTTGCCGGTGACCGCACCGACCCGGTTGCCGCTGACCAGGTGCCAGACCATCCAGTGCAGCGCATGTTCCTCCAGCATTGCATCGCCGTCGATGCACACCAGGTACTCCGAGCGAGCGGCCAGTGCGCCCATGCGCAGCGCATTGGCCTTGCCCAGGTTACGGTCCAGGTGCAATACGCGCAGCCGCGGGTGCCTTGCCGCCAGCACATCCAGCCGCGCGCCGGTGTCATCGCTGCTGCCATCATCGATGGCGATCACTTCGTAGTCGGCGGGGTAACGCTGGGCCAGCGCCGCAGTGAGTGTGTCATCCAGGTTCTCTGCCTCGTTGTGGCAGGGCACCAGCAGGCTCGCGAAGGGCGGATCGACCATCAATGGAGGGTCGTTGCGCGGCCGCGAGTGGCGTTCGCGCCGGTAGTAGTAGTAGAGGCCGCCGGACATCCAGAAGAACGCCATCACCATCGGGTAGTAGAAGGCGAACTGGAACAGGACCTGCAGCAGCGGATGCATGTCCATGTCACTTCTCCGGGTACGGGAAGGTGCCGGCGGACATCGCCGCGCGGGCATCGCGGGTGGAGGGCTGGTCGGCGATGAAGTCGTCCGGGTACCAGGCGAAGTGGTGCACGCCCTGCGCCTGCAACTGGCGGATCTGTGCGCGCAGGCGCTCGGCGGGAATCGGTTGCCCGTTGCGCCAATCGACGGTCTGCAGCTCGAACAGGGTGTGCTGCAGCTGCGGGTCATGTGCGCGTACTGCGGCCAGCAGCTGGTCCAGCCAGCGCTCGGGGTGCTGGCTGCCTTCCATCCACGGCATCGCCATCAGCGCGGTCTGGTCATAGGCCTTGTTGAACAGGTCCAGGCGCTGCGCGAACCAGGCCTCGCTCTGCGGGCGGAGCACCGGCTCAGCGTACAGGTTGCGCACGGTGGCCAGTTTCGGGCGCCAGCGTTGCGCGCTGTCGCGCAGCGCCAGGGTGAAGCTGATCAGCGCCTGCGTGCGCGCGCTGCCATCGCCCCCGGCTGCCAGTGTCGGCAGCTCGGTGTCGCGCAGGTAGCCGTCGTCATGGAACAGCAGGCCTTCAAAGTAGGAATTGACCGCCAGGTCCTCGTAGATGTCGAGCATGATCTGGCGGGCCTTCGGGTTGGTGAAGTCCAACCGGTACATGCCATCGGGATCGCCGTTGCGGATCGCCAGCGCCTTGCGCTGCGCCAGGTCGGGCAGCTCGAAGCCAAGCACCGGCAGCCATGCGTAGACCTTCACGCCGGCGCGGGATTTCAGTTGCCAGGCGACGCGGCTGAACAGGTCCGCCCGCATCGGCATGTGACGGTTGGGGAAGTACAGCGCATCGGCAGTGTTGTTGCCGTCCGGATCGGCGAATGCCTGCAGGTAGACGTGCGTCGGCGCGATGCGCTTGACCCGTTCGACCAGCGCATCGAGGTTGCGTGCCTGCTGCGTCGGGTCTGCGTCGTAGACATCATCCAGGTCGATCTGCAGGGCACGGATGCCATCGAGCGCGACATCGCGGCGCAGTTCGTAGGCCAGCCCTTCCACGGTCGGGTTGTCGCTGACCAGGAAGCGCGCCAGACCATGCAGGTCGCTGGCCACCGGCGTGCTGCGGCCCTCCAGATCGAAGGACACCGGCATGCCCAGCTGTTCGGCGATGTCGTTGCTCAACTGGTTGTAGGCGGCGTATGGCCAGACGATGGCGCGCGGGCGCACGCCCAGGTGCTGCTTGATGCGCTGCACGCTGCGCGAGAGATCGGCGCGCAGGCGCTGCTCATACTGCGTTTCAGTCTCGTACCTGTGCGTGGCCGGGCTGTAGATGCGGGTGACCACGGCGGGCGTTGAATTGCCCTGTGGATTGGCGAGCACGCCGTGGTGCAGGTCGTCGGTGTGGCTGGCCACTTCGATCAGGCCGCTGTCGTGCATCTGCTTCAGCTGCGCCCAGGTGACGAAGTCATCGCGGCCGAACGGCCGGTAGCCGTAGTCGATGGTGCGGCCCGGAGCCATGTCCACGTAGTCGGTGATCACCGCCACCAGCGCCGGGTAGCGGTAGGCCTGCAGCAATGGGAAGGCCTTGTCGTAGACGCTGCGCAGGCCGTCATCGAAGGTCAGCAGCACAGGCTTGGGCGGCAGCGTGGCCCGCCCCTGCGAGGCATCGATCACCTGCGACAGCGAGACCGGGTGATAGCCATGCGCGCCCAGCCAGTCCAGGTGTGCGGCAAAGTTCTGCGTGCTCACCGCATAGGTATCGGCATCGCCCTTGGCCGCGACCTGGTCGCGGATGTCGTGGTAGCTGAGGATCAGCAGGCCATTGTCGATCGCATCGAGATGCGCGGCCTGCTGCGCCAAGGCCGGTGGCGTGATGGCCAGCAGCAGGAGCACGATCAGTCGCAGGAAGCAGGCCATGTCAGTCTCCCCAGCGCAGTGCGGCTTCGAAGCCGATATGACGCTCGCGGTGGCCGTCGTAGACCGGCCGCGACCAGCGCACGCCGTACTCGAACAAGCGGCCCGGGCCCAGCTGCCATTCGTGCATGTACGACACCGACGGCACCAGCGCACTGCCGAAGCCGTCCTGCCAGTAGTCGCCCAGCGAGACCGTCAGCCGGTGGCGGAAGTGGCGTTCGTAGTGCCGCCACAGCTGCTGGTCGATGCGCAGCCCGATCTCGACCATGCGGTCGCGCTTCGGGTTGAAGTAGGGCGCATCGTCGCGGCTGCCACGACTGGTGTAGGCACTGGCGAGGCCATCGATCAGCCAGCGCGGGCGGGTCAGCAGGCGCTGTTCAAGGCGGGTGCTGAACAGTTCGCGGTGGTTGCCATCGTCATAGCGGAAGCGGCTGGCGCCGAACGTCCAGTGGGTGAGCTCGCTGCGCCGGTAGTCCACCTGTGCGCTCATGCTGTCGGCGGTGATGCCGGCCGCGCGCGCCTGCATCGAGGCTTCTGGATCATTGCGCGCAGCCACCAGGCCGGCGTGCCAGTAATCGTTGAACTGCCAGCCGACGCCGGCCCGCAGGCCGGTATCGCCGATGTGGTCGTTGGCGCGCAGGACGGCCGCTTCCGCATCCAGCTGCCCGAAGCGGTAGCGCACGCCCGCACCCAGCCACAGGGGATCGATGCGCTGGTCCTGGAAATCGGTCGAGCGCCGGTCGGCCAGGGCGAACAACCGCCAGCGGTCATCAAGGATCGGTGTCTCCACTTCCACACCGTAGTGGCGATCGTTGTTGCCCAGTGGCGAGGTGCCACCGCCACCGGAGCTGCGGCCGATGTCGGTCCATGCCTTCAGCTGCCAGCCGCGATGCGCACGCCAGGCCTGGTCCATGCGTTCGACGGCCGGTTGGGTGGGATAGCGTGCGACCAGGTCATCGTGCAGCGGCCGCGCCAGGTCGTCGCGCTGCAGGGCGACGTAGGCCTCTTCCATGCCCAGCCGCGGTTCGATGTCACGCGGGTCCAGCGCGTGTGCCATCTGCTGTCGCTGCAGTGCCCTGCGTGGCCAGCCGCGCATCATGTAGACGCTGCCCAGCGCACTCTGCAGGCCTCCGTTGCCGGCTGCGATGTCCACCATCGACTCCAGATCGTGCTGCGCAGTGACCAGGTCGCCGCTGTAAGCGCGCACCATTGCCAGGTTGAGATCGGCCTCGTAGCGTGACCAGTTCACGTACGGTGATTTGCCATTGCTCCAGCGCCACGCCGGCTCCTTGTCGCGCCATGCCTGCAGCAGGTCGATCGCCTTTTCCTGCTGCTCGCTTTCCAGGTAGGCGTAGGCCAGTTCCGAATGCGAGGCGTCGCGCGCCGGATCGCCAGCGACGGCCGCCTGCAGTACCGGAATGGCTTCTTCCGGGTGCAGGGTGCCCATCAACGAATCGCCCACGGCAGGCAGCACGTAGTCGGGCAGGGTGTGGCCTTCGGCCTGCAGGGCTCGTGCTTCCTCACGCACCTGTACATGGCGGCCCAGCCGGTTGAGCAGGATCAGCCGGTCCATGCGGATGCGCAGTGGCGCCTGCGAGGGTGGGGTGCCTTCGCCGCCAACGTAGCGCTGCATGCGCGCCAGGGTCGACTCGGCTTCTTCCAGGCGGCTGTCCTCGCTGCTGCTGTAGGCCAGGCTCCAGACCACGAGTTTGGCCAGGTAGTCGCCTTCCAGGCGCTGCTTCTGGGCGTCGTCGAACAGCTGCGGCCGCTGCTGGTACAGCTCCCAGGCGCGCCAGGCATTGCCGATGTCGCCCAGGGTCAGCACGCGCAGCTTGAACAGCAGATCGTCGTTGGGCTGCTGCTGGCTGGCGCGCTCGATTGCGCCGAGCGCATCCAGCCAACGGGCCTGGTCGCGGTAGCGGCCGATCTCGGCCAGGGCCGCGTCGCGGTCGGTCGGAGCCGCGCCGCTGGCCCAGGCCAGAGCGGTGCATGCGAGGCCGACGCAGAGCGCCAGCCGGCGGTGGACGACCATTGGGGACCCCCTTGGCTTCCGAACCAGACAACCTGTGAAAATGTGACGCAAATCACATGCCAGTATTTGGCGTGGCCGTGGCCTGCGTCACTCCCTTCGTGCATTCCCGCCCATTGAAGACGGATACAACCCGGACAGCGACCTGCAATGTCTTGTCTGAAACGAGAGTCCCCCGCACACCGAGTGGTGGCCTGGGCGGCGCCGCCGCCCCCATGCCCGATGCCGGCACGCGGCAAGGAAGGGCATTCGTGGGCACTATCCGCCCGCAATTGTCAGTCCGGCGTCAAGATTGCCCGGTGTCTGACGAGCGGTAGGCGGGGCCGTCTGGCGGCCCCGGCCGGGCTACCAGAGATCTTCCAGCTTGCGGGGCTTGCAGGCGACCCACGAAGCGCACAGCATCAGGGTGGCGCAGCCGAACAGGAAGCTGAACGGGAGCGTCCAGCCATTGCTGACGGTATGCAGCCAGCCGACCAGGAACGGGCCCAGGCAGCTGAAGCTGTAGCCCACGCCCTGCATGAAGCCCGACAGCGCGGCCGAGCCGGCCGGGGTGCGGGTGCGCAGGTTGATCAGGGTCAGCGCCAGCGGGAAGGTGGACGGGCCGACGCCGAGCAGGCAGGCCCACAGCAGGGGCGCCTTCATCGGCGCCAGCAGCAGCCCGGTGAAGGCGATCACGAACGAGAAGAAGCCGATCAGCACCAGCGGGAACGGGTTCTGCATGCGTACCGCCATCGACGGAATGACCAGTGACGGCAGCAGGCCCAGTGCCGAGAACACGGCCACCATCACGCCGCCGAACGCGGGCGTGCCACCGGCCTCGACCACGATGCGCGGCAGCCAGGTGAACATCGAATAGGTCATCAGCGAGGTCATGCCGAACATCAGCGTCATGCTCCAGCCCAGCGACGTGCGCCAGACCTTGCCGTGCGGCTGCGCGGTGGGATCGGCGGCGTCGGCCAGCGGCTTCGGTGCGCGCCTGGCCAGCAGCAGCCACGGCAGCGCGGCGGCCAGTGCAAGCAGCGCCCACATGCCCAGCGACACGCGCCAGCCTGCAGCGTTGGCCATCGGTACTGCCAGTAGCGCCGGCAGCATCGTGCCCAGCTGCAGCACGCTGATGTAGAGCGTGCTCATGGTGCCGACCTTGTTGGCGAAGTAACGCTTCACCAGCGGCGGCACCACCACGTTGCCGATGCCCATGCCGGCCAGCGCGATTACCGAGCCCAGCAGCAGCGTGCCGACGTTGCCGGCGCTGGAGCGCAGCAGCAGGCCGGCCATCGCCATCGCCATCGCCAGCAGTGTGGTGCGTTCCAGGCCCAGGCGCCGCGCCAGTGCCGGCGTGGCCACGCCGAACAGCGCGAACGAGGCGGTCGGCAGCATGCCCAGCACGCCGGTCATGGTGGTGCCGAAGCCGAACTGCTGGCCGAGCACGTCCAGCAGCGGGGTGATCGAGGTGACCGCAGTGCGCAGGTTGACTGCTGCCAGCAGGATCGCGGCAAACGCGAGGACGCGACCGTGCAGCAGCGACGGCGAATCGGAAGTGGAGGAACTCATCGATGGTCCTTGCAGGTGTCGCACGCCGCAGCAACGGCATGCAGCGCCGGCATCGGTCTACGCCGAAGCGGCAGGTGGGGGTGGGGGCTGCAGGTGGGCCGGCAGCGCGGCCATTGTACGTGTGCGCTCCGGCAAGGTCCCGTCATGCGGGCGGCCTGGCGCGGGGTACAAAAAAACCCGGAGGACAGTGATGTCTTCCAGGCTTCTTGGTGACCACCGAAGTGGTCGGGGAGACAGGATTCGAACCTGCGACCTCTACGTCCCGAACGTAGCGCTCTACCAGACTGAGCTACACCCCGAAGGGAGCCGCCTATTCTAGCGATTCACCCCGATGGCGGCAAGGGGTGAATGCTGTTTTCTTCACACCGCCGAAGCAGTGCCACCTCAGGGAACAAAAAAGCCTGGATGACTTCACCAGGCTTCAATGCGACCACGTGAGTGGTCGGGGAGACAGGATTCGAACCTGCGACCTCTACGTCCCGAACGTAGCGCTCTACCAGACTGAGCTACACCCCGAAGGAGCCGCCTAAGATACCGTGTGAAGGCCAGGGCGGCAAGGCTTTTTTACAGCTCAGCGACGATTTCCGTTCTCGATGCGGTTCTGCTCGCGGGCTTCGAACCACATGCCGTTGAGGATGGCCACCGTCGAGGCGAGGCCGGCACCGAGAATCCAGGCGAAGTACCACATAGTCAATCTCCATTGTTCAAGGGTGTGCCGACCGTCGGCCGGCACACCGGCAATCAGTAGGCGTTCGGGTTGTTGCCCATCTCTTCGGTGGTGGTCTTGCCCTTCAGCACACGGTACACCCAGGTGGTGTAGGCGAGGATGATCGGCAGGAACACCGCCGTGGCCAGCAGCATGATCCACAGGGTCAGGTGGCTGGACGAGGCATCCCACACGGTCAGGCTGGAGGTGGGCTGGCTCGAGGACGGCAGCAGGAACGGGAAGATGGCGAAGCCGACGGTCAGGATGATGCCGGCGATGGCCGCACCGGAGGCGATGAAGGCCAGGCCACCACGACGGGCACGCAGCAGCACCGCACTGGCCAGCAGGCCCGCCAGGCCGAGCAGCGGGGCCAGGATCGTGGCCGGCATCGCGCTGTAGTTGCGCATCCAGCCACCGGCGGCGCCGAGTTCGGCGGTCTTCAGAAGCGGATTGGTGGCGCCATCGGTAACCACCTGCGAGGTGATCTGGTAACCCGGCAGGCCGAAGGCCACCCAGGCGCCACCCACTGCGAACAGCACGAAGGCGATGATTGCCGCGATGCTGCCGAAGCGGGCCGCACGCTCGGCCACCGGGCCGTCGGTCTTGATCACCAGCATGGCCGCACCGTGGGCGACCAGCATCGACACGCTGAGCAGGCCGGCCAGCAGCGCGAAGGGCATCAGCAGGCCGAAGAACGAGCCGGTGTAGAAGATGCGCATGCTGTCATCGAAATGGAACGGAACGCCCAACAACACGTTGCCCACGGCCACGCCCATGATCAGTGCGGGAATGAAGCCACCGATGAACAGCGCCCAGTCCCAGGTGTTGCGCCAGCGTTCGCTGGGCATCTTGCTGCGGAACTTGAAGCCGACCGGACGCAGGATCAGGGCGAACAGGATCACGAACATCGCTAGGTAGAAGCCAGAGAAGCTGACCGCATACAGTGGCGGCCAGGCGGCGAAGATCGCGCCACCGCCCAGGATCAGCCACACCTGGTTGCCTTCCCAGACCGGGCCGATGGTGTTGATCACCCGGCGGCGTTCGGCATCAGTGCGGGCGACGAAGGGCAGCAGGGTGCCCACGCCCAGGTCGAAACCATCCATCACGGCGAAACCGATCAGCAGGATGCCGAGCAGCAGCCACCAGATCACGCGCAGCGTGGTGTAGTCCAGAAGAATGAAATCCATCTTGGTTCTCCTGCCTCAGGCCTGGCCGGCGGCGGGCGCCGAGGCATTGTGGGAAGCATGCGGCTGGGGCGACTGCAGCGAAGGCAGCAACTCGTCCGGACCCTTGCGGATCGCCTTGAGCATCAGCTTGATCTCGACCACGATCAGCGCAGTGTAGATCGCGGTGAAGCCGGCCAGGGTCAGCACGATTTCATGCAGGGCCAGGCCCGATGCCGCATAGAAGGTCGGCAGCACGCCATCGACCGCCCACGGCTGGCGACCATACTCGGCCACGAACCAGCCGCACTCGATCGCGATCCACGGTGCCGGCAGCGTCCACAGGGCCAGCTTGAGGAACCAGCGCTTGTCCTGGAAGTTGTTGCGGCACGAGTAGTAGAAGGCCAGCGCGAAGAAGGCGATCAGGTAGAAGCCCAGGCCGGCCATCACGCGGAAGGTCCAGAACAGCGGCATCACGCGCGGCACCGTGTCCATCGCCGCCTGCGAGATCTCCTGCGGGGTGGCGTTGAGGATGTCATCGCGATAGCGCTTGAGCAGCAGGCCGTGGCCCAGGTCCTGCCAGTGGCGGTCGAACATCTCGCGTGCTTCCACGTCGTTCTTGTTCGCACGCAGGCGTTCCAGCGCGCCGTAGGCGAGCTGGCCGCCGCGCACGCGGTGTTCGGCGCGCTCGACCAGTTCCAGGATGCCTGGAATCGGCTGGTTCAACGAACGGGTGGCGATCAGGCCCATCAGGTAGGGGATCTTCACCGCATAGTCGTTCTGGTGGGTGTCCTGGTTCGGGATGCCGAAGGCGGTGAAGTCGGCCGGCGCACGCTCGGTCTCCCACATCGCTTCGATCGCGGCCAGCTTCATCTTCTGGTGTTCACTGGCGGCGTAACCGCTCTCGTCACCCAGCACCACCACCGACAGCGATGACAGCAGGCCGAACGCTGCGGCCACCGCGAACGAACGACGGGCCAGGTCCTTGTGCTTGTTGCGCAGCAGGAACAGGGCACTGATCGCCATCACGAACACCGCACCGGTCACGTAGCCGGCGCTGACGGTGTGCACGAACTTGGCCTGCGCCACCGGGTTGAACACCACCGCCATGAAGTCGACCACTTCCATGCGCATGGTTTCCGGGTTGAACACCGCACCGGTCGGGTTCTGCATCCAGCCATTGGCCACCAGGATCCAGATCGCCGACAGGTTGGTGCCCAACGCCATCAGCCAGGTCACCATCAGGTGCTTGACCTTGGTCAGGCGATTCCAGCCGAAGAAGAACAGGCCGACGAAGGTGGCTTCCAGGAAGAACGCCATCAGGCCTTCGATCGCCAGCGGCGCACCGAAGATGTCACCGACGTAGTGGCTGTAGTAGGACCAGTTCATGCCGAACTGGAATTCCATGACGATGCCGGTGGCGACGCCCATGGCGAAGTTGATGCCGAACAGGACGCCCCAGAACAGGGTCATCCTGCGCCAGATCTCCTTGCCGGTCATCACGTACACGCTCTCCATGATGGCCACCATGAAGGACAGGCCGAGGGTGAGCGGTACGAATAGGAAGTGGTACATCGCGGTCAGCGCGAATTGCAGCCGCGACAGTTCTACGACTGTCTGATCAATCATGGCCTGGCTACCTCGTTGGATAGTGCCGTTGCAGGTGGCGGGAAGGGTGGTCTACGACGTGAATGATGTGACCGACTACTTCAAACAGCCTTGATCCAGATCAATGTATGAACAGGTGCCCCGGTCGATCGTATGCCAACCTGATGAAGACTGCGACTGCTGGCCGCAGAGGCCGGCCATTGCCTGCGCCTACAATGCCGTGTCTCCCCCGTTGCCCGTGAAGACCCCTTGAGCGCTGCCGAAACCTCCTCCGTCGCCCTGTCCCAGGACGCCGAAACGACCCGCCAGCGGCGCGCCCGCAGCGCGTGGCTGGCCGATCTGGCGCGGCCTGCTCGAGGCCGCCAGCGGCTGGCGGCACTGTGCATCAGCCTGTCCGGTGCCCTGTTGATCGGCCAGGCGGCCGCCATCGCCTGGCTGGTGCAGCAGGTGCTGGTGGAGCGCGCGCCGCTGGCCTCGGGGTTGCCGGTGCTGGGCGGTCTGGCGGCGATCCTGGTGGCGCGCACGCTGCTGGGCAGCGCCACCCAGGCCGCCGCCGGTGATGTGGCCGATGCCGCGCGGTTGGCCCTGCGTGAACGCGTGTTCGGACGCCTGCTTGGCCATGGGCCGCTGTGGCTGCGCCAGCGCCGCACCGGCGAACTGGGCGAACTGATGCTGCATCACGCTGATGCGATCGAGAGCTATTACAGCGGTTTCCTGCCGGTACGCACCGAAGTGGTGGTGGTGCCGCTGCTGATCCTGGCCGCCGTAGCCTGGGTCGACTGGGTGGTGGCGCTGATCCTGCTGTTCACTGCACCGTTGGTACCGTTCTTCATGATGCTGGTGGGCTGGGGGGCCGAAGCGGCCGGCCGCGCGCAGCTGGGTGAGCTGGCGCGGATGAGCGGCCATTTCGCCGACCGCATCAAGGGCCTGGGCCTGCTGCGCCTGTATGGCCGCGGCGAGGCTGAGCTGGAGGGGATCGAGGCGGCTGCCGAAGGCGTGCGCGTGCGCACCCTGAAGGTTCTGCGCATCGCTTTCCTGTCGTCCACGGTGCTGGAGTTCTTCGCCTCGGTCAGCGTGGCGATGGTCGCCCTGTACCTCGGGCTGAGCTATCTGGGCATGATGTCGCTGCATGCAACGGTACCGACGCTGGGGGCGGGCCTGTTCTGCCTGCTGCTGGCGCCGGAATTCTATGCGCCGCTGCGACGGCTGGCCGCCCACTACCACGACCGTGCCAATGCGCTGGCTGCCGCTGCCGAGGTGGAGCGCCTGCTGCAGTCGCTGCCCGATGAGCAGGGCCTGATCGAGAACGAAGCTGCGCCGCTGGCGGTGGAGCCGGCCGAGGCCGCGCTGCCGCCGCTGCGGGCACAGGGTCTGGTGCTGCGTCCGCTGGGCGCGCCGCACGATGTGCTGCAGGATCTGGATGTGCTGCTGGAACCGGGCCAGCGCCTGGCCCTGGTCGGTCCCAGCGGGTCCGGCAAGAGTACGTTGCTGGAGGCGCTGGCCGGTTGGCTGCCGCCGCGTGCCGGCAAGCTGCAGGTGCGTCCCGGCGTGCAGGTGGCCTATGCCAGCCAGCGTCCGTACCTGTTCCACGGCAGCATCGCCGACAACCTGCGCCTGGCCGATCCCGGCGCCAGCGATGCGCGCCTGCGCGCGGTGGCCGAGGCGTCGCAGGTACTGCAGTTTGCGCAGCGCCTGCCGCAGGGGCTGGATACGGTGATCGGCGAACGTGGCTTCGGCCTGTCCGGTGGTGAGGCGCGTCGCATCGGCCTGGCCCGTCTCCTGCTGCGTGATCCGCAGGTGCTGCTGCTGGACGAACCCACCGCGTTCCTGGATGCCGATACCGAAGCGGCATTGCTGCGCAGCCTGGCCGCATATGCACGTGGCCGCAGCGTGGTGGTCGCCACCCACAGCCCGGCGGTGATCGCCTGGGCCGATCGTTGCCTGCTGCTGCCGGAAGGCCGCCTGGTAGAACCGGCACAGGCGGTGCGCGCATGAGCCGTTCACCTGATTCGCTGCGCGCGGTGTTCCTGCGTCATCGTCCACGCCTGTTGCTGACGATCCTGTTGTTGTGGACCACGATGCTGGCCGGCACTGCATTGCTGGGCCTGTCCGGTGGTTTCCTCACCGCGGCCGCGCTGGCCGGTGCCGCAGGCCTGGGGCAGGGATTCAATTTCTTCTCGCCGTCTGCGGGTATCCGTGGCTTGACCATGGCGCGCATCGTGTCGCGCTACTTCGAAAAGCTGGTGGGCCACGATGCCACCCTGCGCATCGCCCGCGATCTGCGCGTCTGGTTCTTCCGCCGCGCGCTGCCACTGGCGCCGGCACGGCTGGGGGCTACGCGTACCGGCGAGTTGCTGGCGCGACTGCTGGGCGACATCGGCGAAGTGGATGGCCTGCTGGTACGTGCGATCGGGCCGCTGGTGGCGCTGGGTGCGCTGTCGGTGGTGGCGGTTGCATCGGCGGCGCTGATCCTGCCGTCGGCGGCAGTGCTGCTGGCGGTGCTGGCGCTGCTGATCGCCTTCGGTGTGCCGTGGCTGGGCGTGCGTGGCCACGATGATGAAGAAGCCGACCGCGCCGCACATCGCGCCGCATTGCGCACCGCGGCCTTTGAGGGGTTGGAGGGGGCGGGAGATCTGGCCGCGCTGCATGCCGATGTCGCGTGGCAGCTGAAGGTGCGCGTGGCAGCCAAGCAGTTGGCCTCGCGTGACCGCCGCCGTCGCTGGCGCCTGATCGCGGCCTCGACCCTGCACGGCCTGGTGGCCGGGCTGGGCCTGGTGGCGATGCTGGCGTTGGCCCTGCACGCCGCCGAACAGCAGCGCATCGCGCCGGAGATGGCGGCGGGCCTCGTGTTCCTGACCGTGGCGTTGATCGAACTGTGGGCCGGCATGGGCCTGGCCTGGCAGTCGCTGCAGTCCGGGCGCATTGCCGCAGATCGCCTGCAGGCGATCGTCGAGCAACCGCCGACGGTGGACGATCCGCAAGTGCCACAGCCGGTGCCGCAAGCCGCGCGCGTGCATTGGGACGATGTGCATTTCCAGTGGCCGGGCGCGGCGCGGCCGGTGCTGTCCGGCCTCCAGCTGACCCTGGCGTCAGGCGAACGCATCGCCATCCGCGGCGACAGCGGCAGTGGCAAGACCACGCTGTCCAGCCTGCTGCTGCGGCTGTGGGATCCGCAGCAGGGGCGAATCACCTATGGTGGCCGCGATCTGCGCGACGTCGCCCAGGCTGAGTGGCACCAGCAACTGGCGTGGCTGCCACAGAACGCACCGGTGTTTGCCGGCAGCGTGGCAGAAAACCTGCGGCTGGGCGATCCCGATGCCAGCGACGCCGCCTTGTGGGCGGTCCTCCGTCGCGTGCGCCTGGGCGACTGGGCCGAGCGCAACGGTGGCCTGCAGGCCTGGGTGGGCGAGAACGGCGCGACGATGTCGGCCGGCCAGGCGCGACGGCTGGCGCTGGCGCGGGCGCTGCTGCGCAACGCGCCGATCCTGCTGCTGGACGAACCAACCGAAGGGTTGGACGTGGATACCGCACGTGCGCTGCTGCACGATCTCTCCGGGTTGCTGGACGGGCGCAGCCTGTTGATGATCACCCACGACGACCTGCCCGAAGGCGTGGTCGATGCGCAGTACCGGTTGCGTGATGGGGTGTTGATTCGCGAATCGTGACGATGGTCCGGTAGTGCCGGCCGCTGGCCGGCAATTGAAGCGTCTGAGGTTGCCGGCCAGCGGCCGGCACTACCGATGGCGAGGGTTATCGCGAAAATTCGCGCAGCAGTACCGCGATCGAGGCCACGTTGGCCAGCACGCACAGCCAGAACACCCATTGGAACGCGGCCTTGCGGTGCTTGTGGCGGAACATCGCCTGGCCCAGCAGCGCGCCGGGCCAACCACCGGCAAAGGCCAGCAGCTGCAGGGTGCGCTCGGGAATCCGCCACTGCTTTCGCTGCGCCGCGCGCTTGTCATGGCCATAGAGCCCGAACGACACCGCGCTGGCCAGCACGCACCAGCCGCCCAGCCACAGCGGCAGCACGCCGCTGATCATCAGCGCGATCAACGCGCCGAAGGCAGCCAGCGCGAGATTACGCCGCCACGCCACTTACAGCGCGTCGAGGAAGCCGCGCACGGCCGGGCCGAAACGCTCGAAATCGACGAGGAAGGCGTCGTGGCCCTGCGGCGATTCCAGGCCGATGAAGTGCGCATCGGCACCGCCGGCGCGCAGGCCATCGGCAATCTGTTGCTGCTGCTGCACGGGGAACAGGATGTCGGTGTTGGCGCCGATCGCCAGCGCCTTCTCCACACGGATCTTCGCAAGCCCGGCCAGCACGTTGCCGTCGGCATACTCGGCCAGGTCGAACCAGTCCATCGAGCGGCTCAGGTACAGGTAGCAGTTGGGATCGAAGAAACGCACGAAGCGCCGTGCGTGGCCTTCCAGATAGCTTTCCACCTGGAATTCCAGGCCGAACGGATCGTCGTCGGTCTGGTCCGAATCCAGCCGCACGCGGCCGAAGCGGCCATCCCACTCCAGCGCCGAGCGGTAGGTGATCACGCCCAGCTTGCGCGCCATGCGCATGCCGGACTCGGGGTACTCGGCATCGTCGTAGTGGCCGCCATTCCAGCGCGGGTCAAGGCGGATTGCCTCGCGCTGCAGCGAGCGGATCGCGATCGAGAACGGCAACGCCTGCGCGCTGCCGGAAATGTTGACGTGGCTGCGCGCGATGCCCGGATGCAGCATCAGGATGGCAAGGGCCGTCATGCCGCCCATCGAGTTGCCGACCACGCAGGCCAGCCGCTCGATACCGAGTGCACGCACGACGTCGACGGCGGCGCGGGCACCGTCTTCGATCGACAGCTCGGGGAAGTCCAGGCGGTAGGGCTCACCGTTGGCCGGGTTGAGCGAAGCGGGGCCGGTCGAGCCCTTGCAGCTGCCCAGCGAATTCACGCATACCACGAACCAGCGGTTGGTATCGATCGGCTTGCCGGGGCCAACCATCGCTTCCCACCAGCCCGGTGCCGGGTTGGCCTCGTTGGCCGCTGCATGCGCGTCTGGGGACAGGCCGGTCACGATCAGGATCGCATTGCTGGCATCGGCCGCCAGCGTTCCCCAGGTCTCGTAGGCCACGCGCGCGCCGTGCAGGGCGCCACCGCGCTTGAACGGGAACGGCGAAGGCAGGGCGTGGAAGCGGGTGCCGGGCGGGATGAATTCGGTCATGCACGCATTCTAGCGGGGCGGCATGTGGAGCTGGCGACACGCTGGATTCCAGCAGCGGGTGGACGCGGACCGGACCGTCGTATCCACGCATGGCGTGGATCTGCTGTAGCAACTGTCTTGTCAGGCGGAGGCCATCTGGGCCTCCGCGTCACGCTTGC
>OKID01000092.1_pt1 | contig 29592 bp, 27 predicted proteins | sample 1610601 | NCBI WGS metagenome assembly OKID01 (sample SAMN04436667, study PRJEB24849) | human gut metagenome | biome: human gut; feature: NICU; material: stool | host: Homo sapiens | place: USA: Saint Louis, MO | collected 2010-06-09 | reverse complement strand
CGTGCCGGCCGCGCGATGGTCACCGCCGGCAACCTGGTCACCGCCGGCGACAGCGCCAGCGTGCTGACCACGCTGGTCTCGCTGGACACGGTGTTCGTCTACTTCGATGCCGACGAAAGCACCTTCCTGCGCTACGCCCAGATGGCACGCAAGGGTGAGCGCCCGAGCGAGCGTGACAGCGCGCTGCCGGTGAAGGTCGGCCTGTCCGGTGAAGAAGGCTACCCGCACACGGGCAAGGTCGACTTCCTCGACAACCAGGTCGCCCGCAGTACCGGGACCATCCGCGTCCGCGCGCTGCTGGACAACGCCGATCGCCAGTTCACGCCGGGCTTGTTCGCCCGCGTGCAGCTGCTTGGCAGCGGCCAGTTCCAGGCGCTGCTGATCGACGACAAGGCCGTGCTGACCGACCAGGACCGCAAGTACGTGTACGTGGTCGACAAGGATGGCAAGGCCCAGCGCCGTGACATCCAGCTCGGCCGCACCGCCGACGGCCTGCGTATCGTCGAGCACGGCCTGGCCGCCGGTGACAAGGTGATCATCGATGGCGTGCAGAAGGTCTTCATGCCGGGCATGCCGGTGCAGGCCAAGGCGGTGGCGATGCAGCCACAGCCGGCGCCGGCACCGGGCCGCGATGCCACCGCTGCCCTGAAGCACTGATCCGCCGTCTCCTGATCCGCGTTTCCGCTTAGCTGCCGGCGCCAGCGGCAGCCTTCCCTGCCTTCGTCATCCCGGCGAGGGGCGGGGTGGCTGTTGCCCGCCGAATGCCTTTCCCAGGAATTCCTCCATGGACTTTTCCCGCTTCTTCATCGACAGGCCGATCTTCGCGGCGGTGCTGTCGATCGTGATCTTCGCCGCAGGCCTGATCACGATTCCAATCCTGCCGATCAGTGAGTACCCCGAAGTGGTGCCGCCGTCGGTGGTCGTACGCACGGTGTATCCGGGCGCCAACCCCAAGGTCATTGCCGAGACCGTCGCCACGCCGCTTGAAGAGGCCATCAACGGCGTCGAAGGCATGATGTACTTGAAGTCGGTGGCCGGCTCGGACGGCGTGCTGCAGATGACCGTCACCTTCCGCCCGGGCACGGACCCGGACGCAGCGGCGGTGAAGGTGCAGAACCGCGTGGCGCAGGCGCAGGCGCGCCTGCCCGAGGACGTGCGCCGGCAGGGCGTGACTACGCAGAAGCAGTCGCCGACCTTCCTGATGGTGGTGCACCTGACCTCGCCGCAAGGCAAGTACGACACCCTGTACCTGCGCAACTACGCGCGCCTGCACGTCAAGGATGCGCTGGCGCGTATTCCGGGCGTGGGTGACGCGCAGATCTTCGGTGGCGGCGACTACGCCATGCGTGCCTGGCTGGACCCGGACAAGGTGGCCTCGCGCGGCCTGACCGCGAGCGACGTGGTGCGTGCCATGCGCGAGCAGAACGTGCAGGTTTCGGCCGGCCAGCTCGGCGCCGAACCGCTGCCGGACAGCAAGTTCCTGACCCTGATCAATGCCCAGGGCCGTCTGAAGACCGAAAAGGAATTCGGCGACATCGTGCTCAAGAGCGGCACCGATGGCGAGATCGTGCGCCTGTCCGACGTGGCCCGCCTGGAACTGGGTGCGGGCGACTACACCCTGCGCTCGCAGCTGGACGGCAAGAACGCGGTGGGTATCGGTATCTTCCAGTCGCCGGGTGCCAACGCGCTGGAAATCCGCGATCAGGTCATCTCGACGATGGACGAGATGCAGAAGACCATGCCGGCCGATGTGAAGTACGAAGCGGTGTATGACACCACCATCTTCGTGCGCGACTCGATCAAGGCCGTGGTCTCCACGCTGCTGGAAGCGATCGCCCTGGTGGTGCTGGTCGTGATCCTGTTCCTGCAGACCTGGCGTGCGTCGATCATTCCGTTGATCGCGGTGCCGGTGTCGGTGGTGGGTACGTTCGCCGCGCTGTACCTGCTGGGCTTCTCGATCAATACGCTGAGCCTGTTCGGCCTGGTGCTGGCGATCGGCATCGTGGTCGACGACGCGATCGTGGTGGTGGAGAACGTTGAACGCAACATCGAGGAAGGCCTGTCACCCACCGCCGCGGCCCACCAGGCCATGCGCGAAGTGTCCGGCCCGATCGTGGCGATCGCGCTGGTGCTGTGTGCCGTGTTCGTGCCGATGGCCTTCCTGTCCGGTGTCACCGGCCAGTTCTACAAGCAGTTCGCGGTCACCATTGCCATTTCCACGGTGATCTCGGCGATCAATTCGTTGACCCTGTCGCCAGCCCTGGCCGCGCGCCTGCTGAAGGCCCATGGCGCTCCGAAGGACGGCCCGAGCCGCCTGATCGACCGCCTGTTCGGCTGGGTGTTCCGTCCGTTCAACCGCTTCTTCAAGTCCAGCTCGGAGAAGTACGAGCGTGGCGTGGCCCGCATCCTCGGCCGCCGCGGTGCGGTGTTCGTGGTCTACGCGATCCTGCTGGTCGGTACCGGCGTGATCTTCAAGCTGGTGCCTCCGGGCTTCATTCCGACCCAGGACAAGCTGTACCTGATTGCCGGTGTGAAGCTGCCGGAAGGTTCGTCGATCGCCCGCACCGATGAAATGCTGCGCAAGGTCGCCAAGATCGCCCAGGAAACCGATGGCGTCGCTCACACCATCTCGTTCCCCGGTCTGAACGCGCTGCAGTTCACCAATACGCCGAACACCGGTGTGGCGTTCATCCCGCTCAAGCCGTTCGCCGAGCGCCATGGCCGCACCGCCGCGCAGATCAATGCCGAGATCAACCAGAAGATCGCCGGTCTGCAGGAAGGCTTCGCGTTCGCGATGATGCCGCCGCCGATCCTCGGCCTGGGCAATGGCAATGGCTACCAGATGTTCATCGAGGACCGTGGCAACCTGGGTTACGGCGCGCTGCAGAATGCGGTGCAGGCCATGCAGGGCACCGTTGCGCAGACGCCGGGCATGGCCTTCCCGATTTCCAGCTACCAGGCCAACGTGCCGCAGCTCGATGCCGAGGTCGACCGCGTCAAGGCCAAGGCACAGGGCGTGCAGCTCACCGAGCTGTTCGACACGTTGCAGACCTACCTGGGTTCGGCCTACGTCAACGACTTCAACCAGTTCGGCCGCACCTGGCAGGTGATCGCCCAGGCAGATGGTCCGTACCGCGAGACGGTCGAGGACATCGGCAAGCTGCGTACCCGCAACGACCGCGGCGAGATGGTGCCGATCGGTTCGATGGTCACCATCAAGCAGACCTTCGGCCCGGACCCGGTGCTGCGCTTCAATGGCTATCCGGCAGCGGACCTGGCCGGTGAAGCCGACCCGCGCCTTCTGTCCTCGGCCGAAGCGATGACCAAGCTGACCGAGATCGCCGGCAAGGTGCTGCCGGTGGGCATGACCACCGAATGGACCGACCTGAGCTACCAGCAGGCAACCCAGGGCAAGGCCGCCTTCATCGTGTTCCCGGTGGCGATCATGCTGGCCTTCCTGGTGCTGGCCGCGCTGTACGAGAGCTGGTCGCTGCCGCTGGCGGTGATCCTGATCGTGCCGATGACCCTGCTGTCCGCGTTGTTCGGCGTGTGGCTGACCGGCGGTGACAACAACGTGTTCGTGCAGGTCGGCCTGGTGGTGCTGATGGGCCTGGCGTGCAAGAACGCGATCCTGATCGTCGAATTCGCCAGAGAGCTGGAGATGGGCGGCAAGGGTATCGTTGAAGCCGCGCTGGAAGCCTGCCGCCTGCGCCTGCGCCCGATTGTGATGACCTCCATCGCCTTCATCGCCGGCACGGTGCCGCTGGTGCTGTCTCACGGTGCAGGCGCCGAAGTGCGCTCGGTGACCGGCATCACCGTGTTTGCTGGCATGCTGGGTGTGACGCTGTTCGGCCTGTTCCTCACCCCCGTGTTCTACGTGGCCCTGCGCAAGTTCGTCACCCGCAACGGTGGTGGCCAGCTGGTGCAGCACGGCGAACCGACCATCCATCACTGACAGGGAACGTTGCTGACACTGGCCGCCCGGTCGGTGTCGGTTTTCCCCCTCATCAAGGCATGACTCCATGAACTCCCATCAGAACAAGATCGCACTGGTTACCGGCGCCACCCGTGGCATCGGCGCCGAAACGGTACGCCAGCTGGCCAGCAACGGCGTGCATACGCTGCTGGCCGGGCGCAAGCGTGAGGCCGCCGTGGAGCAGGCGCTGAAGCTGCAGGCCGAGGGCCTGCCGGTGGAAGCACTGCAGCTGGACGTCACCGACAGCGCCAGCATCGCCGAGGCGGTGCAGCAGGTGCGCGAGCGCCACGGCCGCCTCGACATCCTGGTCAACAATGCGGGCGTGTTGCTGGAAAATCCGGCGCAGCGGCCGTCGGAGCAGTCGTTGGACACCTGGCGCCGCACCTTCGAGACCAACGTCTACGCACTGGTCGCGGTGACCCAGGCCTTCCTGCCGCTGCTGCAGCAGGCCAAGGCAGGCCGCATCGTCAATGTCTCGAGCATCCTCGGTTCGCAGACCCTGCATGCCGATCCGGCGTCGGGCATCTACGACATGAAGGTTCCGGCCTACAACGCCTCCAAGGCCGCTGTGAACAGCTGGACCCTGGCACTGGCGCACGAACTGCGCAACACGCCGATCAAGGTCAACACCGTGCACCCGGGCTACGTGAAGACCGACATGAACGGCGGCCACGGCGAAATCGAAATCGCCGAAGGCGCGCGCTCCAGCGTGCAGATGGCGCTGATCGGCCATGAAGGCCCGAACGGCAGCTTCACCTACCTGGGCGAGGTGCTGCCATGGTGATCCGCACGTTGGCGATGGCCGTCTCCAGCCTGGTGCTGGCGGGCTGTGTCAGCGTCGGCCCGAACTACAAGGCCCCGGTGCAGGAACCGGTGGTCCTGCAGGGTGCACAGCAGCCGGTGTTCAGTACCGCTTCGCCGGTCGCCAGCTGGTGGGCGCAGTTCGATGATCCGGTGCTGGAACAGCTGGTGCACGGCGCACTGTCGGACAACCTGGACCTTCGCGTGGCCGTGGCCCGCGTCAGCCAGGCCCGCGCGGTGTTCGTGGAAAGCCGCCTCGACCAGGCTCCGCACGTCACCGCTGGCGGCAGCTACGACCGCCGCAAGCAACCCGATCCGCAGCTGGGTGGGCAGCGGGTGTTCAGTGAAAGCTACCAGCTCGGCTTCGACGCCGGCTGGGAGCTGGATCTGTTCGGCCGCAAGCGCCGTGCTGCTGAAGCCGCGCGCGCCGACCTCGGTGCCGAGCAGGCCAACCTGGCCGATGCGCAGGTCCTGGTCGCCGCTGAAGTGGCACGCAATTACTTCGAGCTGCGTGGTACGCAGAAGCGCATCGCGGTGGCCCAGCACACGCTGGAAAACCTGCGCGATACGCAGAAGCTGACTGAGGCGCGCTGGGAGCTGGGCGCAGGCAGCGAGCTGGATGTGCAGAGCAGCCGTGCCCGCCTGAAGGCGATCGAGGCTGACATCCCGTTGCTGGAAGTGGCCGAGGCGCAGTCGCGCAACCGGCTGGCCGTGCTGCTCGGCCAGCGCCCGGAAGTGCTGACTGACATGCTCGCGCCGCACGACGTACCGGCCTTCGCCAAGGCACTGCCGCTGGGCGATACCCGCGAACTACTGCGCCAGCGTGCCGACGTGCGCGTGGCCGAGCGTCGCCTGGCGGCTGCGACCGCACGCGTGGGCGTAGCCACGGCGGACCTGTTCCCGCGGTTGTCGCTGTCCGGCTTCGTCGGGTTCCTCGGCGGCGATGCCAGCGGCCTGGTCAATGGCAGCAACAAGGCCTGGTCGCTGACCCCGTCGCTGAGCTGGGCGGCATTCGACTTCGGCACCGTGCGTGCACGCCTGCGCGCCAGCAAGGCTGAAGCCGAAGGCGTGGCCGCGCAGTATGAGCAGGCGGTACTGCTGGCCCTGGAAGACACCGAGAACGCGCTGACCCGCTATTCCAAGCAGCAGGCACGGTTGGCGATCGTGGTCGAGCAGGCGCAGGCGGCACGGCGTGCCGAATCGCTGGCGCAGATTCGCTATCGCGAGGGCTCCGAGGACTTCCTGACCCTGCTGGATGCGCAGCGCACGCAGCTGGCAGCCGATGATGCGTTGGCGGCGGCCGAGTCCGAGGTCAACGTCAGCGTGGTGGGCGTGTACAAGGCGCTGGGCGGCTGGGGGCAATCACCGCAGCAACCGAGCGTGGCGCAGGTGCAATGACTCCAGGGGGGACGGAGGCCGTGGCTTCCGTCCCTTTGCTCTTTCAGGGCCACTGATTGGCCGGCACCTCGCGCTCGCGCATGCGCACGATGCAGAAGCGATGGCCGGTCGGTGCTTCCATCACCCACCAGCGCTTGACGAAGCCTATCCGTCGCGCGCCGAGCTTCTCCAGGCGGTCGGCTTCGGCATCGATGTCGTCGCTCTCGATGTCCAGATGCACCCGTGACGGGTGATCGACCCGCTGGACCTCAACGTCCAGGCCCGCCGGTGCGCCCAGCAGGTCGGCATACTCGGCGCCCCCTTCGGCACGCGCCGCCTGTGCCTGCAGGCCGAGCGCGGCGGCCCAGAAACGGGCGCCTTCGTCGGCGGGAAGGTCCTGGCAGTCGATGATGAATCCAGCCAGCCGGCTCTGGTGTGCCATGTGCTGCTCCGCACTTCGAGGGGTACGCGGCAGGGTAGCGCGGTGCATTCCGCGTACGTCTTCACCTTCGTGACGTTTCTGACTCTGCCGGATTTCGGGCCCGCCGTGTAACTAGTGGGTCAGGCACTCGGGAGGAAGGCGATGGCGGACGGAAGGCGGGATACCCAACGGATGTTGTTCGGCGATCCGGGTCCACCGGGTGCGGGGCTGTCAGTGGCAGTCGTGGTACTGCTGGTGCTGGCGACGATGGCCGCAGCGGTCGGTTTCCTGCGCCTGCAGGATTCGATGCTGGGACTGGGCCTGATCGGCGTGGCGGTGTTCCTGGCGATAGGGGCCCGCATCTGCCAGGCGCGCGATCAGCATCAGGCCCTGTATCGCCTGCTGTCGCGGCAGCCGCCGCTGTAGCTGCGGCTGCCGTGCGGGGTCAGTGCTGTGGCCAGTCCAGTTCGACCACCAGCGGGAAATGATCCGATGGCAGCACGCCATCGATGCGGCGGTCATCGGTCAGGAAGCTGCGCGCGTGGAAACCGCGCACCAGCACCCAGTCCAGCTGCGCGGTGGCCTTGCCAGTGAAATCGTGGAAGGTCAGTCGCGGGCCCTGCGGTGTCTTCACCTGGGTACGGGTGTCGTGCAATACGCGGGTGAATGCCTTGTAGGTGTCGCCGCCGGGTTCGCTGTTGAAGTCACCGGTCAGCACCACCGGCAGGTCGGCCGGCAGGCCGGCCACGCGCCTGCCGATCAGCTCGGCACCTTTCACCCGTCGTGGTTCGTCCTCGTCGCGGTAGGGCAGGTGGGTATCCATGAAATAGAAGCGGCGGCCGTCATCGATGCGGCGGAACAGCGCCCAGGTGACCATGCGTGGATACAGGTTGCCCCAGGTGATGCTGCCGGGCACATCGGGCGTATCAGACAGCCAGAAGTTGCCTGATTCCTCGATCGCCAGCACCTTGCTGTCGTAGAACACGCCCATGTGCTCGTCGCCGCTGCCGCCGCGGCGGCCCTCGCCGAACCAGCGGTAGCCGGGCAGGTGCTGGGCAAGGTAATCGGCCTGCTCCTGCACCAGCTCCTGGGTACCGATCACCGCCGGGTGCGCATCGAGGATGACCTTCACCATCGCATCGCGACGATCGGGCCAGCGCTTGCCGGGCTCGGTATCGGCCGGGGTGCGCACATTGAACGACATCACCTTCAACGGCGCAGGGGCTGCGGCCCAGGCGCTGGTCGCAGGCAGGGCAAGCGCCAGCAGGGCACAGAGTACGGGGCGACGGAAACGCGACAACATCGTGGAATCCCTCCATTCCATGAAAACGGTTTCACAGAGCATGCCACGAATGCGCGGACAGCGTTATGCAGGGATGGGTGGCTCGCGGATGCCGGGCGGGCGATGAACGTCCCACCCGGTGGACCGCGCACCGGCGATCACGGGTCGTAGCTCATCCCGTCGCCTGCCTTCTGCAATCGCGCAGATGCCCAGCGCGTATGCAGCACGCTGATCAGGCAGCAGGAAGTGTCTCCATCCTGATCAGTCTTCAATCTCGCCACGGCGGCCTGCCGCGCGCACTGCCTGAGCGGTGGTGGCCACGCCAAGTCGTTGCCGTGCTCGCCGCAGGTGGTTCTCAACGGTGCGCGCAGACAGCCCCAGCGTGGCCGCTATCTCTGCCTGGCGCCGTCCAGCGGCGACCCAGCGCAGCACCTCGCGTTCGCGTGCGCTCAGCGCGCCCGCGCGGATGTCGGCCGGCGCTTCGGCCAGACGCCGCGCCGCACGGAAGGCGGAGGTGCCGACCATGTCCAGCAGCACACGCGCGCTGGCGGATGCATCAATCGAGGTGCCGGCGAAACTGACCGCACCCTCCAGACCGGTCGGGCCGAACACCGGAACCTGCAGCCCATGCAGGCCATCGCCGCGCGGCTGCTTCACCACCTGATAGCGTTCGCCGCGCACGCCCTGGCGCTTGCTCCAGAAGAACGGCGCAGTGCTGTCCAGCACATGACGGTTGACCGGGCAGGCATGCAGGTAGCGGGCGAGTGCGGTATCGCTGCCGTCACCGAACCAGTCACCTTCGATCCAGTACACGCGCTGTGCGCCGCGCTCCAGCCCGGTTCCGGTGGCAAACACCAGCAGGCGGTCGTAGCCCAAGGGTGAGGCGGCGGCGCGCAGCACGCCGCCCACCGCAGGCAATGACCGAGCCTGTTCCAGTTCCAGCAGCGCGGGCACCAGCGCAGGCATGGGCTCAGCGCCCCGCCAGTGCATCGAGCAGCGTACGCGCGGCCAGCTTGCCCAACGCATTGCCGGCCAGCGGGCTGTCGCCGGTCAGCAGCAGGCGATCCTGCAGCACGCTGCCATCGATGCCCTCATTGACGATCTGCACGCCCTGCTGGGCCAGTCGTTCGCCGAAGAACCAACGCAGCTGCCCGGGCATGTAGCCGATCTCCGGTGTCTGCCGGTCCATTGCGTCGGGGAAGGCGCAGATGCGGTAGCCACGGAACAACGAGTCACCCTCGGCTTCGTCGACGCCCGCTGCCAGCAGCGCCGCCGGGCCATGGCAGAGGGTGATGATGTGGCGCTGCTCGGCCATGGCCCACTGCAAGGTGGCCTTCACAGCGCGGCTTTCCGGGAGGCCGATCAACGCGCCGTGCCCACCGGGAATGAAGACAGCGGCGTAGTCCGAATCGGTGCCCAGGCCGGCCACCACCTGGTCCAGCTGCAACGGCTGGCGGAAGCGTGCCTGGTAGCGTTCGTACAGGGCGCCGATCTCGCTGTCCTTGTGTGGGAAGGCCCACCATTCGAACTTGACCGGGTTGCCGGACAGCGTCGCCACGTCGATGTCGAAGCCGGCCTTGTCCAGGTGGTACATCGGCAGCAGGGTTTCCACCGGATGGTTGCCGGTGGAGAACAGGTGGCCATTGGCGGTCGGCAGATAGCGCTCGTCGGCGGCGATCATCAGCACCTTCCAGCGACCATCGCGGCGCGCATCCGGATAGTCGGCGCCGGACAGGTCGCTCTTGGGCGAGGTGAACTGCGAGAGCGAATACGGCGACGGGAAGAAGGCATCGCGCTCGGCCGGATCGGGGCTGGGCTGGCGGCTGGGCTCTTGCGTGTTCATGCAGACCTCCGTTGGGGGAAAGTGAGCCCAGCATAGGAGGCCGGACGCGCAGGCGCGATGAGGGATTCCCCTCAATCGGCCGCAACCAGGATGCTGCAGTGCGCCACCCGGCCGGTTGGACAGCGGGATTATGTCGTGTTATCTAGCCGGTGCCGGGATAATCCCGGCATAACCACACAGCAAGCAAAGGAATGAAAATGAAAAGATTCGCCCGAGCATTGCGCGTCACTCTGAATATTCATCCGAACGAAAAGAGCAGCGTGTGGAATACCTGGCCTCTGTGGGTCGAATTCTGATCCTGCGGGCCAAACCCGCGATCTAGCGGTAGCAAGACGAAGGGACTCGTCTTTCGAGTCCCTTCCTGCCGGAGACGCACTGCATGCAAGGGATGTCGAATGAAGGCAGCGCCATTGCTGCCGAGCGCCTGGCTGCGCGCGTGGAGCGCGAAGGGCCGGTGCTGAAACTGGAAACCGGCGGTATCGGGGTTTTCTGCCCGGAACTGGCCGGCAAGGTCGATAAGGAGAATTCCGAGCACCTGTTCGTGGTCGAGTCGCTGGCCGACCTGTTCCGCCGGCACGAACGCGTGCGCTGGAGCGAAGTGCGCAGCCTGATTGCCACGCGCAGTGCTGAACTCACCAGTGCACAGACTCTGGAGGCGTTGCAGTCGCGCATGCGGCAGGCATTGGACGCACTGTGCGGGCGCGAGCTGGATGCCACGCCAGCCGTGTGGAAGGTGATGGCGCATCCGCTGGTGCCACTGGTGATCGATGGGCTCGACGCACGCGGCACCGCAGCCATCGAACGCGCCCTGCATCTGCGCTACACCACCCAGGTCGAGCAGGTCATCCATCGGCGCCACCTGCTGCGCAACTTCCTCATCGGCCGTGCCGAATCACGGGCGATCGCCGCCGAACTCAAGCGCCGGGTCCGCAGCGGACGTTCGGCGCTGGACTACGCGCAGTCATTGCTGAGCCTGCGAGAGCGCATCGGCCTGGACAAGGTCACCTACCTGGTCACCGTGCAGCTGATCGCCATTTCCGGCGTGCCCGGCATGATGGCCGCCTGCCTGCTGTTGGCGATGCAGATGCATCCACACTGGCGCCAGCGCATCGAGGAGGAATTCGCGCCGCTCTCGGATGCGGAGATCCATGCGCTGCCGATCGCCAGGATTCCCTGCACGATGCGCTTCCTGAAGGAAGTGATGCGGCTGTACTCCACGCCCTTCAACAACCGCCGGGTGGCCGCCTGCGATCTGCAGGTGGAAGGGGAGGCCATCGCCGAAGGCACAGTGTTCGAGTTGAGTTCGTTCATCCAGCACCGCTCGGCGAAGTACTGGGATGACCCGCTGCAGTTCGATCCTGATCGCTGGTTGCCCGAACGGCGCAAGCGTACCGCCGGCATCTATGTGCCTTACGGCTTCCCAACGCGTTCCTGCGTGGGGTCGGCGGTCGGCAATGCACAGCTGGTACTGCTGTGCGCGCTGCTGGCACGCGAGTTCCGCTTCACCCCCAGCGCCGACTATCGGCCCGAGGTGCGCATGGAGGGCTTTGCGATTCCGGCGGCGCTGCATGGCACGTTCTCGCGGCGTACGGCCGGTGCCTGATCTGTCGGGACGGCGGCTTACTTTCCCGTTCGCCCGTGTGCCTGCATGTCCTCATGCAGGATCCGCCGCAGCTCGACGATGGCCGGCGTAGCTTCCTGCACGCTGTGTCCGGACACGATCACCTTCTCCGAATCCGCGTGCGGCAGGTGCGAACTCCAGTAGGGCACCAGCCCGTCATCGGTCTTCTCAAGTGGGCCATCGGCCTTGGCGCGGGCGATGATCGAGTGGTAGTGCACCTTCGGTGACATCGGCAGGTCAGCCACGGCGCGGACGAACGGGTCGTCCTTGTCCAGGTTCTGGATGCTGTTCATCTGGTAGCCGTGCTTGCCGTCATTGCGGTCGATCTGGCCGTCGTTGGCGATGGTGGCGACGTCTTCCAGCACGGTCAGTGGCAACCGCACCAGCCGGCCGATCCACCGGCCGAGGCGGGTGCCCGCCACGTCGGTGCCGCGATGCGGCGTGGCGATGAACACCACGCGGGACACTTCCGGCTCCGGCAGGAAGGTCAGCACCGGTGCGCCTTTGGTGCGCAGCAGTTCGCGCTGGGCGGGCGTCATCTGCGCGGTGGCCAGCAGGGTGTCGACCAGGTGGTCGCCGGAGGAGGAGATCATCAACCGTGCGATCACCCCGCCCATGCTGTGCCCCACCAGCACCATGTCATGCGAGGCCTGCGCCTTGCCGCTGGGGTCGAAGTGCTTGAACACTTCAGCCAGCGTGTGGCGCATCGCATCGTGGCTCATCGCGATGGGCATGTTGGTCGGGTAATAGAACTGCCAGACCTGGAAGTCCCGGCGGATCTCGTCGTCGCGCAGCAGTTCGTTGGCCACGTTGACCCACGCTTCCGGACTGCTGGCCAGGCCATGGATCATCAGCAGCACGCGGCGGTTCGGGTCATAGGGCTGCATCATGTACAGATGCGGCGTGTCGATGCCGCCCTTGCCGCCGAACAGCGTGCGCAGCGACTGTCGGCTGAAGTTGGAGCGGGCCAGCCACAGCGCATAGCCGGCAGTGAAGTTGGCCGCCAGTGGCACCTGCTGGCCGTGCAGGGTCACTTCCGAAACCTGGTAGGGATCGTGGATCTCCAGCTCCGGCTCGTCATCGTGCAGCACCTCCCACAGGTTTTTCCCCGAGAAGCGCAATAGCACCGTCATCGATGGCGAGGGCATCTCGCTCCAGCTCTGCGTGGCCGAAGTGCTGGCCTGCGTTGCCTGCGCCGCTGCCGGAGGCGTGGTGGCCGTGCTGCCGGCCGGGTCATCCATCACTGCCACCAGTTCGGCACCGAAGCCATCGCGGCGATGCACGCTTCGCAGCGTGCCGGTGAACGAGAGCGAGGCGGCGGGTACCAGCTCGCTGGGGGTACGCTGGTCCAGCGCCGATGCTTCGTCTGAAGGGGCCAGCACGAAGGTCCAGCGGCCCAGTTGGAAATGGCTGGCCTGGCCGTGCACGCGCCCGGTGGCATAGGCGTTGTAAAGCTGCACCGAGGCTTCCTGCACAGCCAGGTTGTAGTAGTCGCGCACCTGGGTCTGGCGGTCTTCGAAGCCGCGCTGGTTCGCCGTGCGCTCGGTGAAGAACAGATAGGCATAGGCCTGGCGCGCGACCTGCATCCACGCATCGAGGCGTGGCTGGAAGTCGGCATCCAGCTCGGTGACGGCGGTCTTGGCACGGCCGGATGCCGAGTACTCGCGCTTTGGCGCCGGCAGGGTCATCGCATACTGCAGCCACAACTCGGCCAGGCTGGAGCGCTTGTCTTCCTCGCGCACCACGATGCTGCCTTCCATCGCCTCGATGCAGGGCAGGCCGGGCTTGGCACAGACGCCCTCGTCGAGCCCGGCCACGCGCAGGGTCTCGATGGTCGCCGCGCTGAGCTTGCCGGAGGTCAGGATGTCACCGCGCTTGAGCGCGATGTACTGGCCGGGCGTGACTGAGGCAACCTGCACCGACGGCCCGAACTGGCGAAGCGTCGCGCAGCCGCCCAAGGTGAGCAGCACGGTGATGATGAGTGTCGTGCGGCCGATGAAGCCCAAGCCCGTGGTAGCCATGCGATGCTCCTGCGCGGTGGCGCCACTCTAGCGGTGGGCCTGTCAAAGCGGAATAGACCGGACGGTCGGTTTGGGCCTGGCCGCCTTGGGTGATTCAGCCATTCCCGTGTGACACTGCGGCCAATGGAAAGGACACGGTGATCGCGATGGTCTGGCTGGAAACCCGTATTCCCCCGCCCGTGGTAATGCTGCTGTTCGCCGCTATGGGCTTTGCAGCACGCTGGCTGTGGCCGGGTTTGCACCTTCGGGTGCCGGTGCCGGTTCTGCTGGCAGGGGTGACGGTGACGCTGGGTGTCGTGCTCAACTTGCTGCCCAAGATCTCTTTCCGACGCGCCGGTACCACCGTCAATCCTCTGCGACCTTCGGCGTCGAGCGCGCTGGTTACCAGCGGAATCTATCGCCGCACCCGAAACCCGATGTATCTCGGCCAGGCGCTGGTCCTGTTTGGTGCCATGGTGTACCTGCAGAACCTGATCGCGCTGCTGGTGGTGCCGCTGTTCCTGGCGTACATCACTTGGCTGCAGATCCTGCCGGAGGAGCGGGCACTGATGGTCCGCTTTCCCGAGGCGTACGCGCAGTACCGTCATCGCGTGCCACGCTGGCTGTAGCGTCGGCTACGCCATCAGCGGCTGATCTGGCACTTCACCGCCGCCGAATAGCCCTCGTAGTCGTCACCCGCGATCACGTGCAGGGTGTGGCGCTTGTCGATGCGCTTCACGTAGGAAGGTTCCTCGGTATTGGCATGCTCGTTGACCTCGGTCATCGACCAGGCCCTGGCCAGGCGCTTGGGATCGACGCCGTTCAAGTACACGAAGAGGCTCCTCTCGCCTTCGGCCACGTTCACATCGGCACTGGTGACCGTGCCACCAAACAGCGCGACCGGCTTGTCCTCCGGCTCGAACGTGCCGCCCGGCTTCTTGGCCAGGCCGGCCGCCTGCAGCGCATCGATGGCGTCGGCCGCACTGAAATCCGAGCCTGCCTTGCAGGCCAGCAGCGCCTCCAGCGTGGCGATGCCGGGCGGCGCGATGGCCGGGGCTGCGGCGTGCGTGGCTGGGGCTGCGGCGAGCGCGGTGAGGAGCAGGGACATCGCGAGGGGGGCTTTCATGGCAGATCCTTCTGGCGGTCGCGGATGGAGGGACTGCTGTGTTGGAGGTGTCATCCCGATTATGCGCCACACCTCCTGCGCGACGTGCAGGCACAAAAAAGCCGGAACCCCAGTTGACGGGAGATCCGGCTTCTTGCGGCCTCGACAGGCCTTACAGATGGTGGAGGTGGGCGGAATTGAACCGCCGTCCGAAGGCACTCCATCCCCAGCACTACATGCTTAGCTCACCGTTGGATCTCGTCCCCGAACAGCACGGTGCGCAAAGCGCATCCGGGAACCAGCCTGTTGTGTTCTAGTGCCGGACTGACAGGCAGCCGTCCAGCGCGATTCCATGATAGTGACTCTACACCGCGAGCATGGACACAAGCGGTTTCGAGGCTTAGGCCTTAAGCGGCCAGAGCGTAGTTGTCGTCGTTGGCAACTAGAGTTTTGCAGCTGGATTTACGAGGAAAGCTACCCCCTCGGCATGCGCCAGGCGACTTCACAACCCCCGTCGAAACCAATGCACCCCCGGTTTCTTCAAGTTCTGCAAGGTACAAGGCCTGTTTCGTGTCGCCACGGTCAGTGCCTGCCCAACAGTGGCAATGCTACGGCAAAACAGCTGAACAGTCACCTTGGCAATCCACAACAAGTTGTAGAGCCTCCGTCATAGCGGATTGGTAACGTCATGGGCACGAATTTGCGACACACTGGCGGCGACCATCCGGGCCAGGACAAACACGGAGACTGTGGGTGACCGAGGCAAGCCAACAACGCAGCCTGCGACAGCTGGTCGGGCCCGTCGGGGCCGACTACCAGCGGCGCGCGCTGCCGCCCGGCTGGGTCTGGGCGGTACTGGCGGCGTTGCTTGCGGCCACCGCGCTGACCGAACTGCCGGCCACAGCGGCCGCAGCACTGGTCGCCAGTGCGGTGGTGGTGCATTGGTCGCAACGCGGTCGCATCCATTGGCTGGGCTGGCGTCTGCCCGGCATGGCGGTGTTGGCGGCCCTGCTGTGGGGGCCGGAAGTGCTGTCGCAGTGGTTCGAGCACGGGCTGGCCGTGGTCCTGATGTCGCTGGCCAGCCTCAGCATCGGCGTGCATGTGTGGCAGTCGCGGCAGCTGGCGCGCCAGTTGCAGGGCGCTGCCGATTCGCTGGATGACGCCCAGTTGCTGGCCCTGTTGCCGGCCGATGCGGCCCAGATGGCACAGCAGTGGCGCGCGGGCGATGACCGGCATGCCCCGGAACTGGCAGTGGTGATGCACCTGGCCGTGATGCACGCGGCGCTGGCACCGCGCATGCGCGGGCAGGGCATGCTGGCGGGGTGACCCGCCTTTTGTAGAGCCGAGCCTGCGCTCGGCTGCCCTTCTTGCCGAAGCCGAGCATGGCTCGGCGCTACAGCCTTACGCGTCGCGGTTGCCGCGACGCATCACACGCTGCTTCTCGATCGCCCAGTCGCGGTCCTTGGCGGCATCGCGCTTGTCATGGGTCTGCTTGCCCTTGGCCAGCGCGACTTCGAGCTTGATCTTGTTCTTGCTCCAGTACATCGCAGTGGGCACGATCGTGTAGCCATCGCGCTCGACCTTGCCGATCAGCTTGTCGATCTCGTTCCGGTGCAGCAGCAACTTGCGCTCGCGCCGGTCATTGGCCACCACGTGGGTGGAGGCCTGGATCAACGGGGTGATCTGTGCGCCGATCAGGTAGATCTCGCCGCGCTTCACATAGGCGTAGGCGTCGATGATGTTGCCGCGGCCTGCGCGGATCGACTTGACCTCCCAGCCCTGCAGGGCGAGGCCGGCCTCGAAGCGCTCTTCGATGTGGTACTCGTGGCGGGCACGCTTGTTCAACGCGATGGTTTTGTTGGCCGTCGCGCTCTTTGCTTTATCCTTGCCGCTGTTCTTGCTCATTTCCGTATTGTCTCCGATTCGGGCCCGCCCGGTCGATTGCCGAAACGTCCTGTATTCATGCCTACTATCCGCCGCAGCGCCCTGGTCGAACATTCGGCCGCGCGCATGTTCGACCTGGTCAATGATGTCCAGGCCTATCCGAGCCGTTTCCGCTGGTGCTCGGCTGCCCAGATCATGGAGCAGGGCGAGGACCGCCTGGTGGCGCGCCTGGACCTCGGCCTGGGCTCTTTCAGCACCTGGTTCCAGACCGAAAACACGCTGCGGCGACCGCACAGCATTGATATGCAGCTGCGCGATGGCCCGTTCAAGCAGCTGCACGGCCGCTGGGAATTCCATGCGCTGGCCGAGGATGCCTGCAAGGTCACCCTGACCCTGGAGTTCGAACCCAGCTCGCGCCTGCTCGGTCCGGCGCTGGCAATCGGCTTCCAGGGGCTGGCCGATCGCATGGTCAACGATTTCGTCCGCGTCGCCGACGAGGGCTGAGCGATGATCGAGGTCGAGGTGGTACTGGCCTGGCCGCAGCGGGTGCTGTCGTGCCGCCTGCAGCTGGAAGAGGGGGCCACCGTCGCCGATGCTGTCGCGGCGGCCGCACTGGAAGGCAGTGCCGATTGTCCCGCCGTCGCCGTGCATGGCGTAGTGGCACGCCCGCACCAGGTTCTGCTGGACGGCGACCGCATCGAACTGCTGCGCCCGCTGCTGGCAGATCCGAAGGATAACCGCCGGCGTCGCGCGCTCGGCGGTTGATTCCGGCAGCCGTACCTGCGGACGGGCAGGGGGCTCAGCGGCCCTTCTTCTTCTTGTCCTTCGGCAGATTGCGGCCGAACTGGCGCACGGTCTGCTGGGCCAGGGCCTTGTCGTTGCCCGGGAAGTAATCGCCTTCCCAGCGGGTCACGGTGTCATTCTCGAAGAACACCACAAAGTTCTTCACTTCGGTACGGCCCAGGCGGTTCACGCGCTGGCTGGAGGTGTAGTCCCAGCGCTGGGCGTGGAACGGGTCGGGAATGGACGGGGTGCCCAGCAGCGCGGTGACCTGCTGCTTGCTCTGCCCGACCTGCAGCTTGGCCACGGCATCTTCCCGGATCAGGTTGCCCTGATAGATGGGTTGCTTGTAGATGATGCCGCACCCGGTGGTGGACAGGGCGACGGCGGCGACCAACAGGAGATTGCGCATCGGGACTGGCGGTTGGGGAAATCAAACCGATGATACACTCCCGGCGTGCCACCGCGACCCAATCCGAGGCAGCTGGCGCTAAATCGCCAATGAACGGAGACCTATGGAAACCCACGACCTGCGTAAAGTCGGCCTGAAGGTGACCCATCCGCGGATGCGGATCCTGGCGCTGCTCGAGCAGCGCAATGCCCAGCACCACCAGCATCACATGACCGCCGAAGACATCTACCGCCAGCTGCTGGAGCACGGCGACGAGATCGGCCTGGCCACGGTGTACCGGGTGCTGACCCAGTTCGAGGCCGCCGGCCTCGTGCTCAAGCACAATTTCGAGGGCGGCCAGGCGGTCTACGAACTGGACCGTGGCGGCCACCACGACCACATGGTCGACGTGGACAGTGGCAAGATCATCGAGTTCGAAAGCCACGAGATCGAGGAGCTGCAGCGCAAGATCGCCGCAGACCATGGCTACGAGCTGGAAGAGCACTCGCTGGTGCTGTACGTGCGCAAGAAGCGCAAGTAAGCCGTTCCGGCCAGCTGGATGCGACGAAACCCCGGGCCTGGCCGGGGTTTTTCGTTGCTTACGGTAGATCCACGCCATGCGTGGATGGCCCCATGAGCACCTCAAGATCGACCGCCTCGGCCATGGCCCGGTTGCCGGCATCACCCGGGTGGAGGTGGTCGCCGGAGTCGTAGGCGGCGGCCATCCGTGAGGGATCGGCCGGGTCGCGCAGCGCCGCGTCCAGGTCGATCACTGCGTCGAACGGGCTGTCCGTGCGCAGCCAGGCATTGATCCGCTGGCGCAGGGCATCCTTGTCCGGGTGGTAGTAGTCGTCCAGTGGCGTGCCGGGCAGGGCGTCGGCAAACGGCGGCAGGGTGGCGCCAATGATCCGCACGCCACGGCGGCGGGCCTGTTCTGCCAGCGTGCGATACCCCGCCTGCAGTTCGGCCAGCGTGGGCCGGGCCTGGTTCCGGGCGAATGCAGTGCCAGGCCAGCTGATGTCATTGATGCCGATCAGCACGATCACACTGGATACCGCAGGCTGGTCCAGCGCGTCGCGCCGGAAGCGGACCAGGGCGGATTCACCCATGCCGTCGCGCAGCAGCCGCCCCCCGGAAATGCCGGCGTTCACCACGGCTATGCCCCGCGCTGCCAGGCGCGCGGCCAGATGATCGGTCCAGCGCTGGTCCTGGTCGAGGCTGGCGGTGGCACCGTCGGTTATCGAATCCCCGATCACCACCACGCTGCGCGCGTCGGCGCCGGCCTCGACGTCAATTCCGGTCAGCAGCAGGCGGGCGGTGGTGCTGCTGGCTGCGTTCAGGGCCTGGGCCCGGCTCTGGTCGCCGGGGGCGATCCAACTGGTCTGGCGGCCTGCCCAATGGAACGTCTGAACGGTTGCCGGCCCCGGCACAAAGACGCTGACCTGCACTGCCTGGCGGTCATCCGTGGCCAGCGGGAGCGGATCGCTCAGCTGTTCCTCACCGGGCCCGATCAACACCCCGGGCTGGCCGCCGAAGCTGAGCGGTTGCGGGATGGCGCCCGCGCGTGCGGCCACGCTGGCTGCTCCGATCCGCAGCGGCTGGGTGCCGTAGGCATTGCTCAGCCGCACCCGCAGCCGCGGGCCGCCCAGGCTGATGCGCGCCGTCTGGCGGAAGGTCTGGTCCTGCAGTGTGGCCGGGACCAGGGTCGGGAACAGGAAATCCGCGTTCCAGACCGGCTGCGGGCTGGCCTGCCAGCTGGCCACCCAGTGCGGGGCGGATGCGGCACTGGCGGCGCCGGACACGGCGAGCAGGGCGGTGGCGGTGAGCTGGCTCAAGCGGTTCATCGGGCAGTCCCGAGTGGAGGGACCGCCATGGTGATTCCGTGCTTATCTGTGAACTAGACTGCGCATGGACAATCATCTGTGAACTGGATTCATTGCCGTGGCGCGACCTGACATCAACCGATCCGGCGAACTGGAAGTGTTCGTGCGCGTGATCGAGACCGGTGGCTTTTCCGCTGCGGCTCGCACGCTGGACATGACGCCGTCGGCGGTCAGCAAGCTGGTGGCGCGGCTGGAGCATCGGCTGGGCACGCGCCTGCTGCAACGCTCCACCCGCCAGCTGCAGCTGACCCCGGAAGGCTGCGCGTTCTATGAGCGTGGCCTGCGCGTGCTGGCCGACCTGGAGGAGGCCGAGCGTTGTGCCAGCGCCCATGCCGAGCCGCGCGGGCGGCTGCGGGTCAACTCCAACGTGCCGTTTGGCCGCCATTTCCTGTTGCCGCTGCTGCCGGCGTTCCTTGAGCGTAACCCGCAGGTGGGCGTGGACCTGACCCTCAACGACGAGGTGATCGACCTGCTTGAGCAGCGCACCGACGTGGCAGTGCGGGCCGGGCCGCTGAAGAGCTCCAGTCTGGTGGCGCGACGGCTGGGCGCGACGCGGATGATGATCGTGGCTGCACCGGCCTACGCGCAGCGGCACGGGCTGCCACGCACTGCCGAGGAACTGCAGTCGCACAACCGGCTGGACATCGGCCACGCGCGTGCGATGCAGGGGTGGCCGTTGCTGCAGGAGGGGCGCGAGCGGATGCTGCTGCCCAGTGGCAATGCCCGCGCCAGCAACGGCGATGCGCTGCGCCAGCTGGTGCTGGGCGGGCTGGGCATGGCGCGGCTGGCGGCATTCCAGGTGCAGGAGGACATTGCTGCCGGGCGCTTGCTGCCGGTGCTGGAAGAGGCCAATCCCGGTGACCTGGAAGAGGTGCACGCGGTGTTCCTGGGGCAGGGCGGTTACCTGCCGCTGCGGGTGCGCGCGTTCCTCGATTTCCTGGTGGAGAACGTGGATCTGGCGCGGCCACGGGGGTAATGCCGGTCGCTGGCCGGCAACCTCACGATCATCGTCCACCGGTGTTGGGTTGCCGGCCAGCGGCCGGCACTACCGTGCGGGTGGGTTGTAGATCCACGCCATGCGTGGATAACCGTGAACAGGCCTCAGGCCTGCAGCAGCTTGCGGGCGGCGGCGCGCGCTTCCTTGCTCACTTCCACGCCGCCGAGCATGCGCGCCAGCTCTTCCTCGCGCGCCTTGTTGTCCAGCTTTTCCACTGCGCTCTGGGTCATGCCTTCCACCGGGGCCTTGCTGACCCGGTAATGGGCATGGCCCTTGGAAGCGACCTGCGGCAGGTGGGTCACGCACAGTACCTGGCGCTTCTCGCCGAGCGCGCGCAGCTTCTGGCCGACGATGTCAGCCACCGCGCCGCCGATGCCGGAGTCGACCTCGTCAAACACCATGGTCGGCACGGCATCCAGGTCCAGCGCGGCCACTTCGATGGCCAGCGAGATACGTGACAGTTCACCGCCCGAGGCCACCTTGCGCAGGGCGCGCGGCGGCTGGCCGGCGTTGGCCGCCACCAGGAACTCGACGCGCTCGGCACCCTGCGGGTCGGGCTTGCCGCTGTCCTGTGGCTCCAGTTCGATCAGGAACTGGCCGCCGCCCATGCCCAGCTCGGCGATGATGCTGGTGGTGGTGGCCGACAGTTCGGCGGCGGCGCTGCGGCGGCTGGCGGTCAGCACTTCAGCCTGTACGCGCCAGGCGGCGGCGGCCTTGTCGATCTCGCCGGCCAGGCGCTGCAGGCGCTCGTCGGCGCCACGCAGCTGCTCCACTTCGGCATGCATGCGCTCGCGCTGCGCGCCCAGTTCGTCCATCGGCACGCGGTGCTTGCGGGCCAGGTCGTGCAGGCGGCCGAGGCGGCGCTCGTTCTCCTCGAACTGTTCCGGGTCGGCGTCGAGGTCGTCATGCACCCGGTCCAGCAGCGACAGGGCTTCGTGCAGCTGGATCGAGGCGTTCTCGATCAGGCCGTCCACCTCGCCCAGGCGCGGGTCGTGCTCGACCAGCCGCGACAGCTCGTGGCGCACCTGCTGCAGCAGGTCCAGCGCAGAGCTGCCGTCGTCGCCGTTGAGCTGGTTGCTGGCCGCCTGGCAGGCGCTCAGCAGGGCGCTGGCGTGGGCCTGGCGACGGTGGCTGGCGCCAAGCGCGGCAATCGATTCCGGTTCAAGGTCCTCGCGGTCCAGTTCGCGCAGCTGGTGCTCCAGGAAGCCGATCCGGTCACTGACGTCGCCCTGTTGCGACAACGCCAGCGATTCATCGACCAGTGCCTGCCAGGCCGCGGCGGCGTGGCGCACCTGGCGGCGCTCGTTCTCGTTGCCGGCATAGGCATCCAGCAGGGCCAGCTGCGACGGGCGCGCCAGCAGCGCCTGCTGTTCATGCTGGCCGTGGATCTCCACCAGCAGCGAGGCCAGGTCGCCCAGCTGTGCCAGCGTCACCGGGCGGCCATTGATCCAGGCCCGCGAGCCGCCGTCGGCGCGGATCACGCGGCGCAGCTGGCATTGGTCCTCGTCGTCCAGCTCGTTGTCGGCCAGCCACTGCCGGGCGGCCTGCAGCTGCTCGAGCGCGAACTCGGCGGAAAGCTCGGCGCGTGCGGCGCCATGGCGGACCACGCCGCTGTCGGCGCGCAGGCCGGACAGGAAGCCCAGTGCGTCGACCATCAGCGACTTGCCGGCGCCAGTCTCGCCTGAAACCACGGTCATGCCTGGCCCGAACTCCAGTTCGGTGGCGCGGACGACGGCGAAATCCTTGATCGAAAGATGTCTGAGCATGGGTAAGGGGGTGTCAGCAGCCGCGCAACGCTAGCACGCGGGCGCGGGAGGTCCAATGACTTGCCAAGGCGATGCGCCGCCATTATCTAGTGTCCGTGTCTCACAGGTTGATTCCATGCACGGTTCTCCCGACCAGCTTGCCCCGCGTGCGCGCCACCTGCTGCGCACGCTGATCGCGCGATACATCCAGGACGGCGAGCCGGTCGGCTCGCAGACGCTGGCGCGCGTGGCCGGCCTGGAGGTCAGCCCGGCCACCATCCGCAACATCCTGGGCGACCTGGAGGATCTGGGCCTGCTGGCCTCGCCACATACCTCGGCCGGCCGCGTCCCGACCGCGCATGGCTACCGGGTGTTCGTCGACAGCCTGCTGCAGATGCAGCCGCCGGGCGAGGGCGAGCTGGCCCGGTTGCGCCAGGAACTGGCCGGCGGCGGCAGTACCCAGGCCCTGCTCGGCAGCGCCTCGGAGCTGCTGTCGGCGATGAGCCACTTCGTCGGCGTGGTCAGCGCCCCGCGGCGTGAGCAGTTCGCCTTCCGCCAGATCGATTTCGTGGCGCTGGACGGGCGCCGGGTGCTGGCGATCCTGGTATTTGCCGACAACGAGGTGCAGAACCGGGTGATCGAGACCCGGCAGGAGTTTGCGCCAGGCCAGCTGGAGCAGGTCGCCAATTACCTCAATGCGCATTTCGCCGGCCTGCCGATGGCCGAGATCCGTACCCGCCTGCTGCTGGAGCTGCGCGACGCCCGGTCCGAACTGGAGCAGTTGCTGGCCCACAGCATCGAACTGGCCGAGCAGGCCCTGCAGCCGGCGGCCGACGACATGCTGGTGGCCGGGCAGACCCGCTTGATGGGCGTGCAGGACCTGTCCGACCTGGAGCGCCTGCGCGAACTGTTCGAGCTGTTCTCCAGCAAGCGCGAAATCCTGCAGCTGCTGGAGCGGACCATCCAGGCGCCGGGGGTGCGCATCTTCATCGGCGAAGAGACCGGAATGATGCCGCTGCAGGGCGTCTCGCTGGTCACTGCCCCGTATACCGCCAATGGCCAGGTGCTGGGCGTGCTGGGCGTGATCGGTCCCAAGCGGATGGCCTACGACCGGGTGATCCCACTGGTCCAGGCCACCGCCGATGTGCTTGGCGCGGCCTTTTCGCCGGCCGGACGCACGCCGGGAACATCCGACGCTTGAAACGCAGCATCCCGCCCACACTAGGGTGGGTGGAGGCGGAGAGTGACCGCCAGGGACCCAGACATGAACCACGAACATCCAGATATCGAATCCCAGCAGAGTGCCGCCGATGCGGCTGCCACCGCCGGCGTCAACGACGAAGTCGAGCGCCTGCGCGCCGAAGTCGAGCAGGTCAAGGCCGATGCGCTGCGTGAGCGCGCCGACCTGGAAAACCAGCGCAAGCGCGTTGCCCGTGACATCGAGCAGGCCCGCAAGTTCGCCAACGAGAAGCTGCTGGGCGAGCTGTTGCCGGTGTTCGACAGCCTGGATGCCGGCCTGAAGGCCGCCGGCGACGATCCGCACCCGCTGCGCGAAGGCCTGGAGCTGACCTACAAGCAGCTGCTCAAGGTCGCTGCCGACAACGGCCTGGTCCTGCTGGACCCGATCGGCCAGCCGTTCAACCCGGAGCACCACCAGGCCATCAGCCAGGCGCCGACCCCGGGCGCTGCCCCGGGCAGCGTGGTGACCGTGTTCCAGAAGGGCTACCTGCTCAACGAGCGCCTGCTGCGGCCGGCGCTGGTGGTGGTGGCCGCCGACTGACCCTGCCGGGCCGGGCGGCGGGAATGACCTGCGACCCGGCCCGACGCTGAACGCGCCGGGCGACCGGAAACACAGCGTTCGGGAGGTGGCTTGAATGTTCCACGGGCCTCCCCCACATCGTATTCATCCACCGGCCGAACGGCCGGACTGACCCCAACAAGCATCCTCAGGAGTCTCCCCCATGGGCAAGATCATTGGTATCGACCTCGGCACCACCAACTCGTGCGTGGCGATCATGGACGGCGGCAAGGCCCGCGTCATCGAGAATTCGGAAGGCGATCGCACCACCCCGTCGATCGTCGCTTACACCAAGGACGGCGAAGTCCTGGTCGGTGCCTCGGCCAAGCGCCAGGCCGTGACCAACCCGAAGAACACCTTCTACGCGGTGAAGCGCCTGATCGGCCGCAAGTTCACCGATGGCGAGGTGCAGAAGGACATCGCCCACGTCCCGTACAGCATCCTGGCCCATGACAATGGCGATGCCTGGGTCGCCACCAGCGACGGCAAGAAGATGGCCCCGCAGGAAATCTCGGCCAAGGTGCTGGAGAAGATGAAGAAGACCGCCGAGGACTTCCTCGGTGAGAAGGTCACCGAAGCGGTCATTACCGTGCCGGCCTACTTCAACGACAGCCAGCGCCAGGCGACCAAGGACGCCGGTCGCATCGCCGGCCTGGACGTCAAGCGCATCATCAACGAGCCGACCGCGGCTGCGCTGGCCTACGGCCTGGACAAGGGCGACAACAAGGATCGCAAGATCGTGGTGTACGACCTGGGCGGCGGCACCTTCGACGTCTCGGTGATCGAGATCGCCAATGTCGACGGCGAGAAGCAGTTCGAAGTGCTGGCCACCAACGGCGACACCTTCCTGGGTGGCGAAGACTTCGACAACCGCGTCATCGAGTACCTGGTTGAAGAATTCAACAAGGACCAGGGCATCGACCTGCGCAAGGATCCGCTGGCCCTGCAGCGCCTGAAGGATGCTGCCGAGCGCGCCAAGATCGAGCTGTCCAGCGCCCAGCAGACCGAAGTGAACCTGCCGTACGTCACCGCTGACGCGTCGGGTCCGAAGCACCTGAACATCAAGCTGACCCGCGCCAAGCTGGAAGCACTGGTGGACGACCTGATCAAGAAGTCGATCGAGCCGTGCCGCGTCGCCCTGAACGATGCCGGCCTGCGTTCGAGCGACATCAGCGAAGTGATCCTGGTCGGCGGCCAGACCCGCATGCCGAAGGTGCAGCAGGCGGTGACCGAGTTCTTCGGCAAGGAACCGCGCAAGGACGTCAACCCGGACGAAGCCGTGGCACTGGGTGCGGCGATCCAGGGTGGCGTGCTGGGCGGCGACGTCAAGGACGTGCTGCTGCTGGACGTGACCCCACTGTCGCTGGGTATCGAAACCATGGGTGGCGTGTTCACCAAGATCATCGAGAAGAACACCACCATCCCGACCAAGGCCTCGCAGGTGTTCTCCACCGCCGAGGACAACCAGTCGGCCGTGACCGTGCACGTGCTGCAGGGTGAGCGCGAACAGGCCCGCTTCAACAAGTCGCTGGCCAAGTTCGACCTGTCCGGCATCGAGCCGGCCCCGCGTGGCCTGCCGCAGGTGGAAGTGTCCTTCGACATCGACGCCAACGGCATCCTGCACGTGTCGGCCAAGGACAAGAAGACCAACAAGGAACAGAAGGTCGAGATCAAGGCCGGTTCGGGCCTGTCCGAGGAAGAGATCGCGCGCATGGTCGCCGACGCGGAAGCCAACCGCGAGGAAGACAAGAAGTTCCAGGAACTGGTGCAGGCCCGCAACCAGGCCGACGCCCTGATCCACGGCACCCGCAGCGCCATCACCGAGCACGGCAGCAAGGTCGGCGGCGATGTCATCGGCAAGGTCGAGGCGGCGCTGGCCGACCTGGAAACCGCGATGAAGGGCGACGACAAGGCACAGATCGAAGCCAAGTCGAAGGCACTGGAAGAAGCTGGCCAGTCGCTGTTCGCCGCTGCTTCGGCCGACCAGGGCGGTGCCCCGGGTGCCGACGCCGGCAATGCCGGCAAGGCGCAGGATGACGTGGTCGACGCTGAGTTCACCGAAGTCAAGGACGACAAGAAGTCCTGATCCGGACCGACGCGGGACGCTGGCCACCAGCGTCCCGTTGTCGCATCAGGGTCCTGACCGCCCACCGGCGTGTCGGGGCGCCCGACGCAAGAGCGGACCTGGTTCCGCTCTTCCGCTTTGACGAATCCCGACTTTCCGGAACCCGATTCACGATATGAGCAAGCGCGATTACTACGAAGTGCTGGGCGTTGCCCGCACCGCCACCGACGACGAGCTGAAGAAGGCGTACCGTCGCTGCGCGATGAAGTTCCATCCGGACCGCAACCCGGGTGATGCGGCGGCCGAGGCCTCCTTCAAGGAGTGCAAGGAAGCCTACGAAGTGCTGTCCGACGGCAACAAGCGCCGCATGTACGACAGCCACGGCCACGCCGCGTTCGAGCACGGCATGGGCGGCGGCGGCCCGGGCGGCCCGGACATGAACGATATCTTCGGCGATATCTTCGGCAACATCTTTGGCGGTGGCGGCGGTGGTCCGCGCCAGGCCCGTCGCGGCGCCGACATCGGCTACGTGATGGAGCTGGATCTGGAAGAGGCCGTGCGCGGCGTCGAGCGCCGCATCGAGATTCCGACCCTGGCCGAGTGCGGCGACTGCGATGGCAGTGGCTCCGAGGACGGCAAGGTCGAGACCTGCAACGTGTGCCATGGCCGCGGCCAGGTGCGCATCCAGCGCGGCATCTTCGCCATGCAGCAGGCCTGCCACAACTGCGGCGGCCGTGGCCAGATCATCGCCAAGCCCTGCAAGACCTGCCACGGCAACGGCCGCGTCGAGGAAGACAAGGTGCTGTCGGTGAAGGTGCCGGCGGGCGTCGATACCGGTGACCGCATCCGCCTGCAGGGCGAGGGTGAAGCCGGGCCGGCCGGTACGCCGCCGGGCGACCTGTACGTGGAAGTGCGCGTGCGCGAGCATGCGATCTTCCAGCGCGATGGCGACGACCTGCACTGCGAAGTGCCGATCCGCATCTCGCAGGCGGCACTGGGTGACACCGTGCGCGTGGCTACCCTCGGCGGCGAAGCGGAGATCCGCATTCCGGCCGAGACCCAGACCGGCAAGCTGTTCCGCCTGCGCGGCAAGGGTGTGCGTTCGGTGCGCAGCCGCAGCGAAGGCGACCTGTATTGCCGCGTGGTGGTGGAGACTCCGGTCAACCTCACCACCGAACAGCGCAAGCTGCTGGAGCAGTTCGAAGCCACCTTCGTCGGCGAGGAAGCGCGCAAGCATTCGCCGAAGTCGGCCACCTTCATCGACGGCGTGAAGGGCTTCTGGGACCGGATGACGTCCTGAGTTTTTCAACCGAAGCGTTAAGCGGAAGCGCCGGGCCATGCCCGGCGTTCTCGTTTGCGATCTGCGATGGTTTCCGCCGGGCATGCGCCGCGATGGTGGATCCACGCCATGCGTGGACGGCGTTACCGGAAAAACGCCGCAGGTGTCTGCCCCAGCTGGCGCTTGAACATGCTGGTGAACGCGCTGGGGCTGTCGTAGCCCGTCGCCAGCGCGACATCGATGACCTTGTCACCGACCGCCAGCCGTTCCATCGCGGCCAGCAGCCGTGCCTGCTGCCGCCACTGGCCGAAGGTCATGCCCAGCTCGGTGGCGAAGCGCCGCTGGATGGTTTTCACGTCCACCTCCAGCGCCTGTGCCCAGTCCTGCAGTGTGGCGTCGTCGCCGGGGTGCTTCTGCAGGTGTTGGCAGATCCGCAGCAGGCGCGGGTCGCTTGGCGCAGGCAGGTGCAGAGGCAGCACGTCCATGCGATGCAGTTCGTCCAGCAGAAGGCGCACCACGCGGCCATCGCGGCTGTCCTCGATGTGCTCGCCCTTGACCAGCGTGGCGGCCTGCAGCAGCTCGCGCAGCAGGGGCGACACCTGCACCGCGAACGGCTCGGTCGGCAGGTGCGGGGCAAACGGCGGGTCGATGTACAGGCTGCGCATGTGCACGGCGGCGATGCAGTCCACCGCGTGCACCATGCCGGCCGGCATCCAGATCGCGCGGTTCGATGGCACCACCCAGCGCCCGACTTCCGACCGCACCACCATCAGGCCGGAGATGGCGTAGACCAGCTGGTGGCGCTGATGCTTGTGACCAGGGATGTGGGTACCTACGGGGTACTGGGTGACCCGATAGGTGACCGGGCGATGCAGTGGAACCTCCCGCCAGGGCGCGGCCGGATCGACGTCACTGGCTATGTCCTTTTTGCGATAGGGCATGACCTGAACGCGGCAGAAGGGAGGGAAGGGCAACCGTAGCATGCGGGGCTCGCCCCCAACCTGACTGCGTCCATGTCCACCCTGGCTTCTCCCGCAACGACCTCACGCCCGGCGGCCCCCGGCGTGCTGGCCGCCATTTCCACCTCGCACGTCGTCAACGACATGATGCAGTCGCTGATCCTGGCCATCTATCCGGTGATCAAGGGTGGCTTCAGTCTCAGCTTCACCCAGATCGGCCTGATCACGTTGACCTATCAGCTCACTGCGTCGATCTTCCAGCCGTTGATCGGTGTAGCCACCGACCGCCGCCCGGCACCGTATTCGCTACCGATCGGCATGGCCTCGACCTTGTGCGGCATGCTGCTGCTCGGCTTCGCGCCGAACTACGCGATGGTGCTGCTGGCAGCGGCAATGGTCGGCATCGGCTCGGCGATCTTCCATCCGGAGGCCTCGCGCATCGCGCGGCTCGCCTCGGGCGGCCGTCATGGCTTCGCGCAGTCGGTGTTCCAGGTGGGGGGCAATTTCGGTACCGCGTTGGGCCCCCTGATTGCGGCGGCAGTGATCGTGCCGTACGGCCAGCATGCCGCGTCGTGGTTCGCAGGCGCGGCCCTGATCGGCATCGCGCTGCTGACCTATGTCGGCCGCTGGTACGCGCTGCATCTGGGCACGCCGCGCCCAGCCAGTACCGCCTCGATGGCGCCGCGCCATCCACCACGCACGGTGGCCAAGGTGCTGGCGATCCTGCTGGTGCTGATCTTCAGCAAGTACTTCTACATGGCCAGCATCGGCAGCTACTTCACCTTCTACCTGATCCACCATTTCGGCATCCCGGTGGCGCAGGCGCAGCTGCACCTGTTCGCGTTCCTGGTGGCGTCCGCCGCTGGCGGCTTCCTCGGCGGCCCGTTGGGTGACCGGATCGGCCGCAAGCCGATCATCTGGACCTCGATCCTCGGCGTGGCGCCGTTTGCGTTGATGCTGCCGCATGCCGATCTGCTGTGGACCACGGTGCTCGCGGTACTGATCGGCTTCGTGCTGTCCTCGGCATTCTCGGCCATCGTGGTGTACGCGCAGGAGATGATGCCGCACCGCATCGGCATGGTGTCCGGCCTGTTCTTCGGTTTCGCGTTCGGTATGGGCGGGCTGGGTGCCGCCGTGCTCGGCCTGTTGGCGGACAGGACCAGCATCGAGTACGTCTACCAGCTGACCGCGTTCCTGCCGTTGCTGGGCATCGTGGCGGCGTGGCTGCCGCCGTCGCGGCCTGCTGCTCGCTGAGGGGGTTGGGTTGCAGGGCTTGCAGCCCTGCACCCGCAGAGGCAACGGCAACAGCCGAAGCGCGCTATCCGTGGATTGGCGGGGTGGGTCCGGTTGCGGGGGACGCCGTGAATACGTCCCTGCAGGCTCGG
>OKID01000086.1_pt1 | contig 31750 bp, 24 predicted proteins | sample 1610601 | NCBI WGS metagenome assembly OKID01 (sample SAMN04436667, study PRJEB24849) | human gut metagenome | biome: human gut; feature: NICU; material: stool | host: Homo sapiens | place: USA: Saint Louis, MO | collected 2010-06-09 | reverse complement strand
TTCCATGTCCGCTCCCGCTTCCGCCGCACCGCGTCGCTGGTTCGTCGCCGGCGACTTCAACGGCTTCTTCGGCCTGGTCGTCGACAACCTCTCCATCCTCGGCTTCATCGCCATGGCCCTGGTCGGGATCTTCCAGTTCCCCGCCGACGTGGTGTTCGGCCGCATGTTCCCCGGCACGGCCTTCGGCGTGCTGATAGGCAACCTGCTGTACACCCTGATGGCACGCCGGCTGGCCGCGCGCAGCGGCCGTGACGACGTCACCGCCATGCCGCTCGGCCTGGATGCCCCCACCAGCATCGGCATGGCCCTGCTGGTGCTTGGCCCGGCCTTCATCGCGTTCAAGCAGCAGGGCATGAACCCGCACGCGGCGGGCATCGCCACCTGGCAGCTGGGCATGGCGGCGCTGGTCATCATGGGCGTGCTCAAGTTCGTGCTGTCGTTCTTCGGTGAAGCAGTCACCCGCGCGCTGCCGCGTGCCGCGCTGCTGGGTTCCATTGCCGGCATCGCGCTGGTGCTGATGGGCCTGCTGCCGCTGCTGGAAACGCTGCGCTCGCCGCTGGTCGGCTTCACCACGCTGGGCCTGCTGCTGTATGTGCTGATCGCCAAGGGGAAGCTGCCGGTGCGTGGCCCGGGCGTGCTGCTGGCCTTCGTGTTCGGCACCGTGCTGTATTACGGCCTGGGCCTGGCCGGGCTGGGTGCGCCGGGCTTCCATGTGCCGGAGTGGGTGCCGCCGCAGGTGGTGCTGCCGCTGCCGACGCTGGGCTTCCTCGACGGCCTGCCCACTGCGATGACCTACCTGCCGCTGCTGCTGCCGTTCGGCCTGCTGATGGTGGTCGGCGGCATCAATGTGTCTGAAAGCGCGCGTGCGGCCGGCGATGACTACCGCACCCGCGACATCCTGCTGGTGGAAGCGGTGGCTACGCTGGTGGCAGGCGTCTGTGGCGGCGTCGCGCAGACCACGCCGTACATCGGCCAGCCGGCGTACAAGCACATGGGCGCGCGCAGCGGCTATACGCTGCTGACCGGCCTGTTCGTCGGCATCGGCGGCATGCTCGGCATCATCTCCGGGCTGGTGCAGTGGCTGCCGCTGGCGGTGCTGGCACCGATCATCGTGTACGTGGCCATCGACATCACCACCCAGGCCTTCCAGGCCACGCCGCGCCACCATACCGGCGCGATGGTGTTCGGTTTCCTGCCTTCGGTGGCCTACCTGCTGGCGATCAAGGCACCCGGCTGGATCGCACCGGATCAGCTGCCCCAGCTGCTGACCAAGCTCGACGGCCACGGCCTGCCGGAGCTGGCGGTGATCTTCACCCTGGGCAATGGCTTCATCGTCACCTCGATGCTGTGGATTTCGGCGGTGGCGGCGATGGTCGATGGCCGCCTGCGCCGTGCCTGCGGCTTCCTGCTGGTGGCGGCGGTACTGACCCTGTTCGGGCTGATCCACTCGGTGGATCCGCGCGGCGGCATCTACCTGCCGTGGGAGCTGGAAGGATTGGCGCGCATCATCAGTGTGCAGTTTGCCGGCGCCTACGTGGCCCTGGCGGTGCTGCTGGGCTTGCTGTCGCTGCAGAAGCAGCCGGTGAAGCCGCTGGGTGGGGACAGCTGATCCCACGGTAGTGCCGGCCGGCGGCCGGCATGCTCATGGGTATCCAAGGGCCGGCGCATTGCCGGCCCTTCTGCTTCTGCCGCCTTGTAGAGGCGAGCCTGCGCTCGGCTGCTCTGAGCCGAGCATGGCTCGGCTCTACAGGGGCGTGTTGCAGGCGGCGAATGCTTACAGCGCGCTCTGCCGGCCAGCGGCCGGCACTACCGCTCGGCGTCCAGCTCCGGGTAATGGCGGAAGATGCCATTCGTGTTGAACGCCAGCCGCCGTTCCGAGGCCAGGTAGGCGGCGATGTTCGGCCGCTTCGCCACCCGCGCCTGCAGCGCGCGCAGCAGGGGCAGTGTGGGCGCCAGTGCCTGCATGCGACGCGGGAACATGTAGTCCAGCCCACTCAGCAGCTGGAACAGCGACAGGTCCACATACGAATGCTCGCGCAGTGCATGGCGGCCACCGTTGGCGGCCAGCACCCGTTCGAAGTAGCCCAGGAACTTCGGCAGGCGCTCGCTGCGCAGCGACGCGGCACGTGCCTTGGCCTCGGTCTTCTGCGCTTCGTAGTATTTCGATGCGGCGATCGGATGATGGGTGTCATGCACTTCGGCCACCAGGTCAGCGATGGTCAACTGCAGTTGCAGCGCCTGCATCCGCCGCGATGCGGCCTGCGGCACCAGATCCAGCGCCGGGCCGAGGAAGTCCAGGATCGCGGCAACCTGCGCAATGACCTGGCGACCGGCCTTCAGGAACGGCGGCGCGAAGGGCTGCGGGCCTTCGCTGTGGCCCTCCAGGAACGGCTGCATCACCGCATCGCCGTGCACCCGCGCCATGTCGATGTAGTCGGCGCCGGCATCCTCCAGCGCCAGGCGCACGAACTCGCCGCGGCCCTGGATGCCGGTCCAGTAATACAGCGCGTACTGCATGGCAGTGCCTCCACATGAAAAGACCCACAGCGTCGCGCGGGGCATGCAAAGCAGGCGTGAGCGCGGCTTTGGCGCGGGCCGAAGCCGAACGGCAGCGGAACAGACGGGGAACCGGCTGGAACCGGTGGGGTCACACCTTCTCCATGCGTGTGAAACGAGGTGCTGCATCATGCAGAGTGGAAAGGCGGTATGGCCCTGGGTGTTGGGAGTGGTGGTGATCGGTGGCGCGGGCGGTTGGTTGTTCCGCGATCAGCTGAAGAGCCTGGCAGACGGTGTCTCGGTGCCGGTGCAATCGCCCCCCGCCAGTACCAGCGCACCGCCACAACCGCAGGCGGCCGCGGAACCCGCGCCAGCGCCACCGACGATCAAGCATCCGCTGGATACCGAGGCCGCAGCTGATCCGGCGCTACCGAAGCTGGCTGACAGCGATACGGCTGCCTGGGGTGCATTGAGCCAGCTGTTCCAGGGCGAGGGCCCGATGACCCTGCTGCTGCGCGATCACCTGATCCAGCGCCTGGTCACCCAGGTCGACAACCTGGACAAACCAAGCGTGCCGCCGACGGCGCTGGCCGCACGGCCGCTGCCGGGCAACCTGCAGGTCGAGCCTGGCGAGGGTGGGGAACGCATCGCGGCAAGCAACTCGGCGCGTTACGCGCCCTATGTGCAGGCCTTTACTGCGCTGGATCCAGCGGCAGCGGCAGCGGCTACGGCTTACAAGCGCTTCTATCCGTTGATCCAGCAGGCCTACGTCGACCTGGGCCGGCCCGACGGCTACTTCAACGACCGTCTGGTGGCGGTGATCGACCATCTGCTGGAGACCCCGGAACTGGTGCAGGCGCCATTGGTGCAGCGTGATGAGCGCGGTCGCTACCGCTTCGTCGATTCCACCCTGCAGTCGCGCTCGATAGGCCAGAAGGCGCTGTTGCGCATGGACGCCACGCAGGCGCGGGCGGTCAAGCAGCAGCTGCGGGCGCTCCGCTCTGCGATCATCCGCTGAACCGGTCCACTGCGCCGAACTGATCGGGATCAACGCGCCGACCACACCCGTTCCGGCATGCTGGCCGCAGGCTGACTCGCTACGGGGTGCAGTCGCAGCCACCCTTGAAACGGGGTGGGGCAGCCGCATCTTCCCAGCATCGCCGGCGCGGGCCGGCCCTGATGACCGATGAGGATTCGCAATGCGGATGGACAAGCTCACCTCGCGTTTCCAGCAGGCGCTGGCAGACGCACAGTCGCTGGCCGTGGGCCGCGACAACAGCATCATCGAACCGGTCCACCTGTTCAGCGCGCTGCTGGACCAGCAGGGCGGCAGCACGCGCCCGCTGCTCGCGCAGGCCGGGGTGAACGTGCCGGTCCTGCGCGAGCGCCTGACCGAGGCGTTGGACGCGCTGCCCAAGGTGTCCGGCCAGGCCGGCAACGTCTCGATGGGCAATGACCTGGGGCGCCTGCTGAACCAGACCGACAAGCTGGCCCAGCAGCACGGTGATGCCTTCATCGCCAGCGAGTGGTTCGTGCTGGCGGCGCTGGAGGATGGTGGCACGCTGGGCATGGCGCTGCGCGCCGCCGGTGCCGACAAGACCCGCCTGCAGGCGGCCATCGACAAGCTGCGTGGCGGCGAGAACGTGCAGTCGGAGAATGCCGAGGAGCAGCGGCAGGCGCTGGAGAAGTACACCATTGACCTGACCGCGCGCGCCGAGAGCGGCAAGCTCGACCCGGTGATCGGCCGTGACGAGGAAATCCGCCGCACCATCCAGGTGCTGCAGCGCCGGACCAAGAACAACCCGGTGCTGATCGGCGAACCCGGCGTGGGCAAGACCGCGATCGTGGAAGGGCTCGCCCAGCGCATCATCAATGACGAAGTACCCGAGGGCCTGCGTGGCAAGCGCGTGCTGTCGCTGGACATGGGCGCGCTGATCGCCGGCGCCAAGTTCCGCGGTGAATTCGAGGAGCGCCTGAAGGGCGTGCTCAACGACCTGGCCAAGAACGAAGGCCAGATCATCCTGTTCATCGACGAGCTGCACACCATGGTCGGCGCGGGCAAGGCCGACGGTGCGATGGATGCCGGCAACATGCTGAAGCCGGCGCTGGCACGCGGCGAGCTGCACTGCATCGGTGCGACCACGCTGGACGAATACCGCAAGTACATCGAGAAGGACGCCGCGCTGGAGCGCCGCTTCCAGAAGGTGTTCGTCGGCGAACCCACGGTGGAGGACACCATCGCGATCCTGCGCGGGCTGAAGGAAAAGTACGCCGTGCACCACGGCGTGGAAATCACCGACCCGGCCATCGTGGCTGCCGCCACCCTGTCCAACCGCTACATCACCGACCGCCAGCTGCCGGACAAGGCCATCGACCTGATGGACGAAGCCGCCTCACGCCTGCGCATGGAGATCGACTCCAAGCCGGAGGAGCTGGATCGCCTGGAACGCCGGGTGATCCAGCTGAAGATCCAGCGCGAGATGCTGAAGAAGGAAAAGGACGAAGCCTCGCGGCAGCGCTTGGCCGACCTGGAGAACGACATCGACGGGCTGGAGCGCGAGTTCTCCGACCTCAATGAAATCTGGAAGTCGGAGAAGGCGGCGCTGCAGGGCGCCACCAAGATCAAGGAACAGGTCGAGCAGGCCAAGCTGGAGCTGGAAGCTGCGCAGCGCCGCCAGGATTTCGCCAAGATGAGCGAAATCCAGTACGGCCTGTTGCCGCAGCTGGAAAAGCAGCTGGCCGCCGCGCAGGAAGCCGAGCACAAGGACTTCAAGCTGGTACAGGACCGCGTGACCGATGAGGAGATCGCCGAGGTCGTTTCGCGCTGGACCGGCATCCCGGTCAACAAGATGCTCGAAGGCGAGCGCGACAAGCTGCTGCGCATGGAAGAAGTGCTGCACAACCGTGTGGTCGGCCAGGAAGAGGCGATCAAGGTCGTCTCCGATGCGGTACGCCGCTCGCGTGCCGGCCTGTCCGATCCGAATCGTCCGGCCGGCTCGTTCCTGTTCCTCGGCCCGACCGGCGTCGGCAAGACCGAGCTGTGCAAGTCGCTGGCCGAGTTCCTGTTCGACAGTGCCGACGCGATGATCCGCATCGACATGAGCGAGTTCATGGAGAAGCACAGCGTCGCCCGCCTGATCGGTGCGCCCCCGGGCTACGTCGGCTACGAGGAAGGCGGTTACCTGACCGAGGCCGTGCGTCGTCGCCCGTATTCGCTGATCCTGCTCGATGAGGTGGAGAAGGCGCATCCGGATGTGTTCAACATCCTGCTGCAGGTGCTGGACGATGGCCGCCTGACCGACGGCCAGGGCCGCACTGTGGACTTCCGCAACACCGTCATCGTGATGACCTCGAACCTGGGCTCGCATCAGATCCAGGACATGAGCAGCGACGACAGCCCGGAGGCCTACACGCAGATGAAGGCGGCCGTGATGGGCGTGGTGCAGGCGCACTTCCGTCCGGAGTTCATCAACCGCCTGGACGACATCGTCGTGTTCCACCCGCTGGACAAGCAGCAGATCAAGCAGATCGCACGCATCCAGATGCGCGGGCTGGAGAAGCGCCTGGCCGAGCGCGGGCTGAAGCTGGCGGTCTCCGATGCGGCGTTCGACCTGCTCGGCAACGTCGGCTTCGATCCGGTGTATGGCGCGCGGCCGCTGAAGCGCGCGATCCAGTCGCAGCTGGAGAATCCGCTGGCGCAGCAGATCCTGTCCGGCGCGTTCGTCAACGGTGACACCATCGAAGTCGGCAATGAGGGTGGGCACTTGGTCTTCGCCAAGGCCTGAACCGGTGGCGCGCCTGCCATGGCTGGCGCGCCACCAAAGCCTCAGCAAGGCACAATGATCCCGTTTCACTTTCGCAAGGACGAGGAGAACCGCATGGACGTTACCCGCAGGGTTTCACTCTGCATGGCGCTGGCGCTCGCTGCTGTTGCTGGACACGCTGCAGCCGTCGAACAGGTCCAGCTGCCGCCGATGAAGGGTTACCAGCAGGCCCACCAGAGCACCGACGCACAAGGCAACCGCATCACCGAGTACGTGCCGCAGGGCCAGACCGTGCAGGACTGGACCGACATGGTCACCGTCAATGATGCGCCGAACAGTGGCCATGTGAGTCCGCGCGAGTTCCTCGGCATCATCGAGGCGGGGTGGCGCATGGCCTGTCCGGCTGCGCAGAGCCACTGGATCCGCGAAGGCGAGGAGGGCGGACGGCCATTCGCGCTGCTGATGCTCAGTTGCCCGCTGAACCCCGGCACCGGCAAACCGGAGTTCACCTGGATCAAGGGCATGCAGGGCAGGCAGGGCTTCCACACCGTGCAGAAGTCGTTCCGCGCCGAGCCGGAGAAGGACGACGTCGTGCAGTGGATCGGCTGGCTGCGCGAGGTCGGCTTGTGCGGCAGCGGCACCGCACAAGCCTGCCACTGATCGCAGCGAAAGAGGGCGCCCAGCGGCGTCCTTCATGCATCAGAAGCGGTGCGTATAGCCGCTCATCACGCCAAACTGGTTGGCCTTCTGCACGATCGGGCTGTTGGCCGCATCGCCGAGCAGGCGCGTGCCTTCGGCCGAGATGTACCAGTTGCCATTACGGCCCACGCGGTGGCTCCACTTCAGGCCCACACCGGCGCTGACCAGGCCGGCCTTCGGTTTGTGCTCGGCAAAGCCGGTGCGCGCGGCCTGTTCCGGACTGACGCCGTACCAGGTCTGCATGTAGCCACGGTTGCCGTAGTCGGTGGAGACGCTGCCGCTGACCACGCCACCGGCCAGGTCGAACAGCGGCATGCTCAGGTTCAGGTGAATCTGCTGGGTAGCCAGTCCGTTCTCAGCCTTGTCCTCGTCCTTGCGGGTGAACTGCCAGGAGCCGCTCAGCACGGCTTCGCCCAGCGTATATCCAGCCGAGACACCGACCAGGGGACGGGTATCGATATCGCCCATGCCGCGCAGGAAGTCCGAACCGCCGAGCAGCGAATCCTTGTCCTTGCGGATACCGCTGGCACCGACATAGGCGCGCACGCGGGTGTGCTCGCCGAGGGTCGTGCCCCAGCCGATGCCACTGGTGCCCAGAAACCAGCCCCCTGGCGAGGTGACATCGAAGGACAGCGAAGGCGTCGCACGGTACTCCTCGCTGCCGCTGTAGCGCGGCGCCACGCCACCACCGGCGGCGAGCTCGAAGGTCCAGTGGTCATCCTTGGCGTGGGCGATCGGGGCAGCGAACAGTGGCAACAGGGCCAGGCAGAGCAGGGTGTGGGAACGGCGAAGCTGGGACATGGAAACTCTCGACAATGGGAGGAAAAGCAGCGCGCGCATCCGGCGAGTGCTGCAGGGTCGCTAGCGTGGCGATACGCCGGCGACCGATCCGTCCGCAGTTGTGCGGGAGTTGTAATCAACTGTAATTGCGCCCGTGGGCGTTCAGCTGGCAGCCAGCGGCCAGTGCATTTCCAGGCGTGCGCCGCCGAGGGCGGCGCGACCGATGCGCAGTTCGCCGTGGTGGCGTGCGGCAATGCGGCCGACGATCGCCAGGCCCAGGCCGAAGCCGCCGGTGTCGCGGCTGCGGCTGTCATCCAGGCGGGTGAACGGGCGGACCACCTTTTCGCGGTCAGCCTCGGCGATGCCGGGGCCGTCGTCGTCCACGCGCAGGCAGGCGCGCCCGCCCACACTCACCAGCGACACGTCCACCTGCGAGCGCGCGTGGCGCAGGGCATTGCCGACCAGATTGCTCAGCGCCAGCTGCAGCAGGCGCGGTTCCGCGTCCAGCCGAGGCAGGGCACTGGGCTGCACGCGCAGCACCAGGCCGGCACGTTCGGCATCGCGGCGGGCATCGGCCAGGCAGGCCTGCAGCCAGTCGTTGGCTTCGATCCGCTGCATCGGTTCGCCCTCGCCCGGATGCTCGAGCCGTTCGTAGGCCAGCAGTTCGCTGACCAGCCGGTTGAGCTCGGCCAGGTCGCCATGCAGGCCCTGCGCCAGTCGTTCGCGGCGCTCGCGGTCATCGCTGTCCTGCATCAGGTCCAGGCCAAAGGCCACGCGCGCGATCGGCGTGCGCAGTTCGTGCGAGATCGCATGGGTCAGGTCGCGCTGGCGCTGCACCAGTTCGGCCACGCGTGCGGCCATGCGGTTGGAGTGATCGACGATGACCCGGATCTGCGAGCGTGGCGAAACCTGCGCGCGTGCCTGCAGATCGCCGGCGCCGATGCGGTCGGCATGCACGCGCAGGGCCTCCAGATCGCGCCAGAGCAGGCGAACCCAGGCGTACAGGCTGGCGCCGACCAGCAGCAGGATGCTGAGGTAGGCCGCGATGGTCATGTACGTGGTCATCTGCACCGCGCCAGGCAGGCGCAGGTGCAACCAGCGACCATCGATGCCTTCGATCGGCAGCAGGACCTGCTGGTACTGATCGCGCACGATGAAGCCATCGGCCTGCACGGCTGCCTGTTCCTGCGGGGCCAGCGCGGGAGGCGTGTCGAGCAGGGTCAATGCGATGCCATAGTGCGGTTGCCACTGCTGCAGGCGCTTACGCTGCTGGCTACCGTCCAGGCCGGCCAGGCCGCTGCGCAGGGCGTACACCTGCCCGCGCACCTGCTGGACGAAAACGCGATCCTGCACGGGGGTATAGATGCTGTCGAGCACCCGGTTGAGGAAGAATACCGAGGCTAGGAAACAGGCGCCGGTGATGAACCACAGCCACAGGAACAGCCGCTTCATGCCGTCCAGGCCGACGGATTGAACTGGTAGCCGCGGCCCCACACGGTCTTGATCCGCCGCGGCTCGCGCGCATCGTCGCCGAGCTTGCGACGCAGCTTGCCGATGCAGACGTCAACGCTGCGGTCCAGGCCGTCGAAGCCGATACCGCGCACCGCCTGCAGGATCTGGTCACGGGACAGGATCTGCCCGGGCTGGCTGGCCAGCAGCCACAGGATTTCGAATTCGGTGGTGCCCACGTCCACCGTGGCGCCGTGCAGGTGTACCTCACGCTGCATGCGGTCGATCAGCAGTTCACCGTGCATCAGCCGGCTGGGCGTGCCGGTGTTGCTGCTGCCGTGGCGGCGGCGCAGCAGGGCGCGCAGCCGGGCCAGAAGCAGGCGTGGTTCGATGGGCTTGTGCACATAGTCGTCGGCGCCCGATTCCAGGCCCAGCACCTGTTCGATGTCGTCCTCGCAGGCGGTCAGCATCAGGATCGGCACATCGGAGAAGCTGCGGATCTGCCGGCACACGTCGATGCCGCCCAGGCCGGGCAGCATCAGGTCCAGCACCACCAGCTCCGGCGCGTGCTGGCGGCAGGCGGCGCCGGCGAGGTCGCCGCGTGCGATGTGCTGCACGGCGAAGCCATGCTGGTGAAGGTAGTCGCTCACCAGTTCGGCCAGGCGACGGTCGTCCTCTACCAGCATGACCGACGTAGGCGAACTGCTGGTGGTGGGATGCCAGGGCGATGGCTGCATGGGTGGGGCCTCCGTGCCCGGGCAGGAGCGCCCGGCGGCGCAGCCTAGCAACGCCCCATGACGGCTGCCTGAATCGCGGCCAACCTGATAACCGCCGGTACGGGCGTCATCGCCAGTGGCTTTCAGCGGCGGGTGCCAGCTGGCCTATGGTGGCGGTTTCCCCGGATGGAGCCTGGTGCAATGAGCGAACCGCAGTGGCAACTGGAAACCCTGGCCGTGCACGGTGGCTACCGTCCCGACCCGACCACCCGCGCGGTGGCGGTGCCGATCTACCAGACCGTGGCGTATGCCTTCGATGACACCCAGCACGGTGCCGACCTGTTCGACCTGAAGGTGCCCGGCAACATCTACACGCGCATCATGAACCCCACCACCGACGTGCTGGAGCAGCGCCTGGCTGCACTGGAAGGTGGCATCGGTGCGCTGGCGCTGGCCTCGGGGCAGGCCGCGATCACCTATGCCCTCCAGACCATCGCCGAGGCCGGTGACAACATCGTCGCCTCCAGCGCGCTGTATGGCGGCAGCCTCAACCTGCTGGCCCACACGCTGCCGCAGTACGGCATCCAGGCGCGCTTCGCCGACCCGGCCGATCGTTCTGCGTTCGCCGCGCTGATCGACGAGCGCACCAAGGCGGTGTTCGTCGAATCGATCGGCAACCCGCGCGGCAACGTCACCGACATCGCCGCCATTGCCGAGGTGGCGCATGCGGCGGGTGTGCCGCTGATCGTCGACAACACCGTGGCCACCCCGTTCCTGCTGCGCCCGTTCGAGCACGGTGCCGACATCGTCGTGCACTCGCTGACCAAGTACCTGGGCGGCCACGGCAACAGCCTCGGCGGTGCCATCATCGACTCCGGCCGCTTCGACTGGGCGGCGCAGCCGAAGCGTTTCGCCCGCCTCAACCAACCCGACCCCAGTTACCACGGCGTGGTCTATACCGAAGCACTGGGGCCGGCGGCCTACATCGGCCGCGCGCGGGTGGTCCCGCTGCGCAATACCGGTGCCGCGTTGTCGCCGTTCAATGCGTTCCTGATCCTGCAGGGCATCGAGACCCTGGCCCTGCGCATGGAGCGCATCAACGCCAATGCACTGGCCGTCGCGCAGTTCCTGAAGGCGCACGACAAGGTCGCCTGGGTGCGTTACGCGGGACTGGCAGACGACCCCGAGCATGCCGCCGCGCAGCGCTACCTGGGCGGGCATGGCTCGGGCGTACTGACCTTCGGCCTGCCGGGCGGGCGCGAGGCTGGCGCGCGCTTTCTCGATGCGCTGAAGCTGTTCACCCGCCTGGTCAACCTGGGCGACGCGAAGTCGCTGGCCACCCATCCGGCCTCGACCACCCATCGCCAGCTGGATGCGGCAGAGCTGGCCAAGGCCGGGGTCAGCGAAGATACCGTGCGGCTGTCGATCGGCATCGAGCACATCGGTGACCTCCGCGCCGACCTGGAGCAGGCCCTGGCCGCCGCCTGATAGCCGCGCGCTTGGTGCATATCGCCACAGGCGATCACCACCGGCGGCGCGATGCGCTAGGGTGGAACTGCCTCTCCAAGGCGTGACAACGTGGCGATCCAGATCCCCGGTCGATGCGGGTCGACCGGGGATTTTTTTGTTTCCGGGGTCAGATCCGTTTTCCTGTGGAAAACAGATCTGACCCCATGTGCCGACGGTCGGCATCAATCCTGGTAGATCCACGCCATGCGTGGATGGATCACCATCGGAATCGAACATTCCGACAGTTCATCAAACAGCATCCACGCATGGCGTGGATCTACTGCAGATCGTGGGAAATTGTCGAAGGCGGGGGGGGGCCGCTTGCGGGGGCGTGAGCCGCATGGGCCCGAGGCATGCCTCGGGCGGGTTGGGCAGGACGCCCAACCCCGGTCTTGCCGTGTGCGCAGGATTGCGCACACGAGCAAGCGGCGACCGAGCTTACATGGGCGTACTTGCAGCAGCCCCTGCAAGCGGACCCACCCCGCCATCCCACGGATAGTCAGCTTTTGCCTTTGCCTTTGCCGTTGCCTTGGCAGGTGCAGGGCTGCAAGCCCTGCCGCAAACACACCCCTCACACCACCGGAATGCTGTGCTGCCCCAGATTCCGATATGGCGGCGTGGACATGACCATCTCCGCCAGCGAATAGGCCAGCTCGCGCTCGGCCATCACCGTGCCATCGGCACCATGCTCCAGCAGATGCTTCACTTCGGCATCGCTGTGCGCACGTGCCAGCAGGGTCAGGTCCGGGTTGATCGCACGCAGCTTGGCCAGCGCCTCACCGGCTTCCAGCGGCTGCGGAATCGCCAGCACTGCGATCTTGGCCCGCTCTGGATGGGCCTCGGCCAGCACCCGGTCGGCGGCGGCGCTGCCGCGGATCGCTGCCAGGCCCCTGGCGTGCGCCTGCTCGACGTGCTCCTTGTTGTCATCGATCACCAGCACCGGCACGCCGCGATCGCGCAGCACCTGTGCCAGCTCGCTGCCGACCCGGCCATAGCCGATCACGATGGCGTGGTCATGCAGGTCGCGCGACGGGCCGGTCGCCTCTTCCGGCTCTGGCGTTTGCGGCTGTGTTTCCTGCTTGGCCTGCCATCGGTCGAGCAGGCCGAACACCAGCGGATTGAGCATGATCGACACCAGCGCGCCGGCCAGCACCAGCGACTGGCCTTCCTTCGGCAGGATCTGCAGCGCCACGCCGAGGCCGGCGATGATGAAGGCGAACTCGCCGATCTGGGCGAGGCTGGCCGAGATGGTCAGCGCAGTGCTGGTCGGGTGGCCGAACGCGCGCACGATGAAGAACGCGGCTGCCGACTTGCCGAACATGATGATCAGCACCGTGGCCAGCACCTGCCACGGATGCTGGACGAGGATGTTGGGGTCGAACAGCATGCCGACCGAGACGAAGAACAACACCGCGAACGCATCGCGCAGCGGCAGCGAATCATGCGCGGCCTTGTGGCTCAGTTCCGATTCGTTGAGCAGCATGCCGGCGAAGAACGCGCCCAGCGCGAACGAGACACCGAACAGCATCGCAGAGCCGAACGCCACGCCCAGCGCAATTGCCAGCACCGACAGGGTGAACAGTTCGCGCGAGCCGGTACCGGCGATACGTTCGAGGATCCACGGGATGACCCGGCGCCCGACCACCAGCATCACCGCCACGAACAGGCCCAGCTGCACGAAGGTCCAGCCGATGTCGGCCAGCACGCTGCCCAGCGAGTGCGACTCCTTGGCCGCGTCGGGACCGAACACGCCGGCCATCACCGGCATCATCACCAGCGCCAGCACACAGGCCAGGTCTTCGACGATCAGCCAGCCGACCGCGATCTTGCCGCGCATCGTCTCCAGCAGGCGCCGTTCCTCCATTGCCCGCAGCAGCACCACGGTACTGGCCGTGGCCAGCGAGAAACCGAAGATGACGCCATGAATGGCCGGCCAGCCCATCAGCGAGGCCACGCCCCAGCCGAGCAGGGTGGCCACCGCGATCTGGCCGATGGCGCCGGGGATGGCGATGGCCTTGACCGCCATCAGGTCCTTCAGCGAGAAGTGCAGGCCGACGCCAAACATCAGCAGCATCACGCCCAGTTCGGCCAGCTGGTTGGCCAGCGCCTGGTCGGCGACGAAGCCGGGGGTGAACGGGCCTACGCAGATGCCAGCAACCAGGTAACCGACCAGGGGAGACAAGCGGAGCTTGTTGGCCAGCGCGCCGAAGATGAAGGCGAGCCCCAGGCCAACGGCAACGATGTTGATCAGGTCGGTGTCATGGTGCATCGGCACTCGCAGGAAATCGGGGGTGCCCCGATTTTCACCGATGAAGCCAGATACGGCAAACCTGCCGTCCACGTGCCGTGGCCGGCGGGTTTGCCACGCATTTCTCCTCTACCCCCGCCTTCGGCGCGCCCCTTCAACAAGAAGGGGCTCTCCTCCAGATGCGGCCCGGGGTTGCCGGCCAGCGGCCGGCACTACCGCTTACCAGGTGTACTTGATCCGCCCGTACACATACGCGCCGTTGAAGCCGAACGGCGAGTAGTTGCTGTACGGCAGCATGCCGAAGGTGGAGTTCTGCAGGTCTTCGGTGCGGTCCGGGTACTTGTCCAGCAGGTTGTCGGCGCCCACGGTCAGGGTCCAGTTGCTGCTCGGCTTGTAGCTGGCCGAGGCATCCACCACCCAGGCATCGCCGTAGGTCTGGTCGCGCAGCGCGGTGGCCGAGTTGCGTACGGTGAACTTGCCGTAGCGGGTCGCGGCCAGGCCCAGTTCCCAGTGGTCCGAACGCCAGGTGCCGCTCAGGATCGCCTTGTCGCGCGGGTAGCTGTCCTCGATGCGACCGATCTCATCACGGCCGATCAGCGACTGGGTCAGGCCCAGCGTGCCGAACACCGCCGGAGTGCCGCCGACGCGGCGCACTTCGGTGTCGTTGTAGCTGTAGGCGGCGGTCAGCTCCAGGCTGCTGGCGCTGAACGGCACGGTGTAGCTGGACACGAAGTCGACGCCGCGGGTGCGCGTATCCAGGCCGTTGGTGAAGTACGAGAACGCGGTCACCTGCGGCAGGCCGAGGGTGCCCAGCAGCGCGCTGGTGGCGGCGTTGGTGGTGATGCTGGACGACAGCGCGATGCGGTCATCGATGTCGATCTGGTACGCATCGACGGTGATGTACAGACGGTCGACCGGCTGCAGCACCAGCCCCAGGCTGTAGGAGGTGGAGGTTTCGGCCTTCAACGGCGAGGCACCCAGCGCCTGCGCGGCCGGGCTCGTGGTCGGGAAGGTGCCGCGTTCAACGAACACGCCATTGAGGAACTGGCTGGTGACCGCCTGGTAGCCCTGCTGCGCCAGCGACGGTGCACGGAAGCCGCTGGAGGCGGTGGCACGCAGCGCGACCTTGTCGGTGAACGCATAGCGCGCCGACAGCTTGCCGGAGAAGCGGTCGCCGAAGTCCGAGTAGTCCTCGTAGCGGCCGGTGATGCCGGCCGAGAACTTCTCGGTCAGGTCCGCTTCCAGGCCGGCATAGACCGCGTAGTTGTGGCGGTCGGCATGCACTTCATTGGTCGGGGTGAAGCCGGCGAAGCCCTGCGCGCCGCTGCCGGTGTACGAGTTCAGTTCGCCCGGATTCTGGTCCCACTTCTCCTTGCGGTACTCACCGCCGAAGGACAGCGTGACCGGGTAGGCCAGGCCCCAGTCCAGCGACTTGGTCAGGTCGGCGTTGAAGATGTCCTGCTGGTACTTCAGCGTGCCGTCGTAGAACGAGCGCGGGCTGGTCGCACCGAGGCTGTAGTTGATGCTGTTGCGGGTGTGGAAATCGAGGGTGTTCTCGCCGTGGTTCAGGCTCAGGTCCCAGGTCCAGCCGCTGTCGGTGTTGCCCTTGACCCCGGCCACCAGCGAGCGGTCCTTGGAATACTGGTTGATCTCCGGCACGTAGCCGTCCGGATAGGTCTGCGCCAGCAGCGCGCTCTGCCCGCTATGGTTGCGCGAACGGTAGAACGCGAACGAGGTGATGTCGCGGTTGCTGAGCAGCGCGCTGGCGTAGCCGGTCACGTGGTCGCTGAAATCGAAGCTGGCGTTGGCCGAGGCGGCAGTGGCGTCCACGCGCGGGTCGCCGACGATGAAGGTCTTCTGGCCGATGCTCGGGAAGTTGCCGGTATTCGGCGTGGTGCCGCGGTACGGGCCGGCGCGGTTGCTCTCGTCCTGCTGGCTGATCTGGCCGGCCACGTGCACGCGGCCACGGCCGTTGCCAAACTCGACGCCGGTATCGCCGGAAAGCTGGTACTTGTTTCCGTCACCGGCGGAGTACTGGCCGTAGTCCACGGCCAGGCTGCCGCCACGGCCGCTGCCCTTGAGCACGATGTTGATGACGCCGGCGATGGCGTCCGAGCCGTACTGCGCCGACGCGCCGTCGCGCAGCACTTCCACGCGCTCGATCGCGGCGATCGGGATCGCGTTGATGTCCACCGCCGACGAGCCACGGCCGATGCTGCCGTTGACGTTGATCATCGCCGAGGTGTGGCGGCGCTTGCCGTTGACCAGCACCAGCACCTGGTCCGGCGACAGGCCGCGCAGTTGCGCCGGGCGCACGCCGCTGGTGCCGTCGGTCAGTGCCGGGCGCGGGAAGTTCAGTGAGGGCAGGGCGCGTGACAGGGCGGTGGCCAGTTCACTGGTGCCGGTGGACTGCAGCGCTTCGGGGGTGATGATGTCGATCGGCGACTGCGATTCGGCGACGGTGCGGTCGGCCACGCGGGTGCCGGTGACGATCACGGTGTCCAGGGTGTTGGCGGCGGTGCCGGCCTGCTGGGCGGCGGCGACGAACGGAGAGCCACCGAGTGCGACAGCGACGGCGGCGGCGATCAGGCTGGTCTTGCGGGTCATCGGGATGGGCTCCGGTTGGCGGGGGCGGCACCGGAATCGACATCACGGGGGTGAGGCGGACGGCGGTTGTTGCGGTGCGCAATACAGCAATTAACGGGATATTCAGTGCCTGTCAAATGCCGGTCATTGGAAAAAACGTTGCAGCAGCAACCATTTAGCCCGGACAGGCATCGGCGGGGAGGAGACCCGGGACGCGCGCGGCGAGGACGTGGGAGAGAGGAACGTCGGCCACTGCGCATCCCGGGACGCGTCAAGTATTCGTTAACGCTAGAATTGCGTCGCAGGAACAGTGCTCACCAGCACATTCCATCCGGTTATATGGACCCCTTCCCCGATGATCTCCCTTCGTAATTTCGCCTTGCGCCGCGGCGAGCGGCTGCTGTTGTCCAATGTCGACCTGACCCTGCACGCCGGTTACCGGGTAGGTGTGGTCGGCCGCAACGGTGCTGGCAAATCCAGCCTGTTCGCGGCGGTGAAGGGCGAGCTGGAGGCCGACAAGGGTGACGTCGACCTGCCCGGCAAGGTCCGTATCGCCAGCGTGGCCCAGGAAACCCCGTCGCTGCCGGACCCGGCGCTGAGCTTCGTGCTGGGCGGCGACACTGAGGTGGCCGCGGTGCTGGCCGAAGAGGCCGAGGCGACCGCCCGCGAAGACTGGGAGGCGGTGGCCAACGCACACACGAAGATGGCCGAGATGGGCGCCTACGACGCCGAAGCGCGCGCCGGCAAGCTGCTGCACGGGCTCGGCTTCCCGGCCGAGACGCACCACCGCGCGGTGTCCTCGTTCTCCGGTGGCTGGCGCGTGCGCCTGAACCTGGCCCGTGCGCTGATGATGCCCAGCGACCTGCTGCTGCTCGACGAACCGACCAACCACCTGGACCTGGACGCGGTGTACTGGCTGGAACAGTGGCTGCTGAAGTACCCAGGCACCTTGTTGCTGATCTCGCATGACCGCGAGTTCCTCGACAACGTGGCCACCCATACCCTGCACCTGCACGGCGGCGGCGCCAAGCTCTACCCGGGCGGCTACACCGATTTCGAGCGCCAGCGCGCCGAACAGCTGCGCCAGCAGCAGATCGCGCACGAGAAGGAGCAGGCCGAGCGCGCCCACCTGCAGAGTTTCATCGACCGCTTCAAGGCGCAGGCGAGCAAGGCCGCGCAGGCGCAGAGCCGCATGAAGCGCCTGGCCAAGCTGGCCGGCACCGAAGCGGTGCGTGCCGAACGCGAGTTCCGCATCGAGTTCGCGCCGCCGGCCAAGCTGCCGTTCTCGCTGATCCGCCTCAACCACGTCGAGGCCGGCTACGGCCAGGATGCGGTGATCCTGCACAACGTCGGCTTCGGCCTGGAAGCGGGCCAGCGCATTGGCCTGCTCGGCCCCAACGGCGCCGGCAAGACCACCCTGGTGAAGACCCTGGTGGGTGAACTGGCGCCGATCGTCGGTGAGCGCATGGCGCACCCGGACCTGAAGATCGGCTACTTCGCCCAGCACACGGTGGAGTCGCTGCACGAAGGCCAGTCGCCGATGGAGCACTTCCGCGAGATCGCCCCGGATGCGCCGAACCAGTCGTTCCGCGATTTCCTTGGCAAGTGGAATTTCCCGGGCGACCGCGCGTTCGAGCCGGTCGATGGTTTCTCCGGTGGCGAGCGTGCGCGCCTGGCGCTGGCGCTGATCGCCTGGCAGCAGCCGAACGTGCTGCTGCTGGACGAACCGACCAACCACCTTGACCTGGAAATGCGCGAAGCGCTGGCCGAAGCACTGGCCACCTTCGAAGGCGCGATCGTGATGGTCTCGCACGACCGCCACCTGATCGGCCTGGTCTGCGATACCTATTGGCGCGTGGCTGATGGCGTGGTCGAGCCGTTCGACGGCGATCTGGATGCCTACGCCGCGTGGCTGCGTACCCGCCCGCAGGCACAGGGCACCAAGGCGCGCATGGAACAGGTGGAAGAGCCGGTGGTGGTCAAGACCGCCCCGGTGGCGCAGGTGGTGCAGAAGAAGCCGGTGAACCCGCACAAGCTGGCCGCCGCTGAAGCCAAGGTGGCCGAGCTGGAAGGTGCGCTGGCCGAACTGGATCGCCAGCTGGCCGACCCGGCCAACTACGCCGATGCCAGCCGCATGGCCGTGCTTGGCCGCGATCGGGAAACCGCCGCCGCGCAGCTGGAAAAGGCTGAAGCGGCGTGGATGGAGCTGCTGGAGTCCTGACCGGTCGTGCCGGCCAGCGGCCGACTGGCATTTCTGCAGTGCCGAGCCACGCTCGGCTTTCGCGCGTAGCGCGGCATTGGACACGGAGCAGCCGAGCGTAGGCTCGGCGCTACATCATGCCTGCGCCTGCAGCCACTCGCGGAAGCGCTTGGCCGGCTCGCGCTCGGCGCGCGAGCGTAGCCGCGTCAGCCAGTAGCGGCCCAGCTCCAGCGTGGTGCCGAACGGCTGCAGCAGGCGGCCTTCGGCCAGTTCCTGCTCAAACATGCGCAGCGGCAGCAAGGCCACGCCGGCACCGCCGGCGGCGGCCATCGCCACCGTCAGCGAGGAATCGAACACCGGCCCACGTGCTTCCACACCGCTGACGCCGGCCGCCTGCAGCCAGCGCGGCCATTCGTCGCTGCGATAGGAACGCAACAACGGCAGCGTGGCCAGGTCGCGCGGCTGCTTCAGCCGCCGCGCCAATGCCGGGGCGCACAGCGGCGCGAAGGGCGCATCGAGGATCGCCGTGCAGGCCTGGCCCTGCCAGTCGCCATCACCGAAGCGGATGGCTAGATCCAGCCCCTCGCCGGCCAGGTCGATGCGGTTGTTGTGGGTCTGCAGGCGCAGCTCGATGTCCGGATGCGCGGCCTCGAATGCGGCCAACCGTGGCAGCAGCCAGCCGGTGGCGAAGGTGCCGACCACCCCCAGCGTCAGCACTTCGCGGGCCGGCCCGCCGGTGTAGCGCGCGATGCTGGCCGAGATGCGTTCGAACGATTCGTTGAGCACCGGATACAGCGCTGCACCTTCATCGGTCAGCGCCACGCCGCGCGGCAGGCGATGGAACAGGCGGATGCCGAGCCGGTCTTCCAGGCCCCGGATCTGGTGGCTCAGCGCCGCCTGGCTGACACACAGCTCCAGCGCGGCACGGGTGAAGTTCTGATGGCGGGCGGCGGCCTCGAACGCGCGCAGCGCATTCAGCGACAGGGTCGGGTGCAGCATCGTACAGTCGTGAGCTGGAGTGATGGCTGATCCTACCCTGTCGATAGAATTGTTCGTAACAGCAGTGGGTTGAATGCGACAGGCATGAATAATTTTCATGTCTCTCGCTGATATTTCGCGCTGGTCGCCCATCGTGCTGGCCTGAATAATCGAGGGGTTGCCAGGAGATTCCGTATGCTCGCCCGTCGCCGATTCCTGCAGTTCAGTGGTGCCGCCGCCGCTTCTTCGCTTGCCCTGCCGTTGCTGGCGCGTGCGGCAGGCAAGGCCAGCGCACGCGCACCGACCGAGGCTGCCATTACCACCGCCAACGATTTCGCAGCGCTGGAGATGGCCTGCGCCGGCCGCCTGGGCGTGACCCTGCTCGACACCGCCAGCGGTCGCCGCTTGGGTCATCGCCAGGATGAGCGCTTCCCGATGTGCAGTACCTTCAAGAGCATGCTGGCGGCCACCGTGCTCAGCCAGGCCGAGCGTGCGCCCGCGCTGCTCGACCGGCGCATGCCGGTGCGCGATGCCGATCTGCTCTCGCATGCACCGGTCACCCGCCGTCATGCCGGCAAGGACATGACCGTGCGTGACCTGTGCCGGGCCACTGTGATCACCAGTGACAACACCGCCGCCAACCTGCTGTTCGGCGTGGTCGGTGGCCCGCCCGCGGTGACCGCGTTCCTGCGTGCCAGCGGCGATACGGTCAGCCGCAGCGATCGGCTGGAGCCGGAAATGAACAGCTTCGCCGAGGGCGACCCGCGCGACACCACCACCCCGGCGGCGATGGCCGCCACCCTTCAGCGTGTGGTGCTGGGCGATGTGCTGCAACCGGCGTCGCGGCAGCAGTTGTCCGACTGGCTGATCGACAATGAGACCGGTGATGCCTGCCTGCGCGCGGGACTCGGCAAGCGCTGGCGGGTGGGTGACAAGACCGGCAGCAATGGTGAAGACGCGCGCAACGACATCGCCGTCCTGTGGCCCTTGTCCGGCGGCGCACCGTGGGTGCTGACCGCCTATCTGCAGGCCAGTGCGATCAGCAACGAGCAGCGCGCCGGGGTGCTGGCGCAGGTGGGGCGCATTGCCGATCGCCTGATCGGTTGAGGTAACCGGGAGTCATCCAGAAACGGCTTGCCGGATCGGTTCAGCGCGCGCATCCTGCGCGCGTTCCAACCCCACGGAAGACCCCATGAGCCATGAACTGATCTACCTGCTGCTGATCTTCGCGCTGCTGGTGATCCCACGCGCGTTGCAGCGTTTCAGCCTGCCCGCCCCGTTGACCTGCCTGCTGTTCGGCATCATCGGCATGCTCTGGCTGGGGGATCAGGCACATGATGCGGTGATCGGACTGCTGGCCACCCTGGGCATTTCCTCGCTGTTCCTGTTCGCCGGCCTGGAAGTGGATCTGCAGGCGCTGCGCCGGGGCATGTGGCCGCTGCTGGCACATCTGGTCATCCGTACCGGCACGCTGTTCGGCGTCGGCTGGTTGGCCTGGCGTTACGCAGGATTGCCGTGGCAGGCCGCCGGGCTGCTGGCGTTGGCGCTGCTGACGCCCTCGACCGGTTTCATCATGGACTCGCTGTCGCGGCTGGGCCTGAGCGAGGACGAACGGTTCTGGGTGACCAGCAAGGCCATCGCCGGTGAGCTGCTGGCGCTGGCGGCGTTGTTCATCGTGCTGCAGGCCGGCGACCCGGGACACATGGCGCTGTCCAGCCTGGCGCTGCTGGCGATGATGGTCGGCCTGCCGCTGCTGTTCATCGCGCTGGGCCGCTGGGTGGCGCCGCACGCGCCGGGCTCGGAGTTCTCGCTGCTGGTGATGGTCGGCATGGTGGCGGCCTACATCACCTACCTGCTGGGCGTGTATTACCTGGTGGGCGCGTTCATCGCCGGCCTGGTTGCGCGCCTGCTGCACCAGCGCATGCCGCTGCTGGCCTCGCACGAGAACCTGCACGCGCTGCGCCTGTTCGCCTCGTTCTTCGTGCCGTTCTACTTCTTCAACGCCGGCACCAAGGTGCCCAGCGAAGCGTTGAGCTTCGAGGCGCTGGGGCTGGGCATCGTGATCACCCTGGTGGTGCTGCCGCTGCGCATCGGCGTGGTCTGGCTGCAGCGCCGGGTGATGTTCGGCGAGAGCTTCCGCAGCAGCCTGCGCGTCTCGCTGGCGCTGGCTCCGACCCTGATCTTCACCCTGGTGCTGGCGGCGATCATGCGCGAGCGTTTCCAGATTCCGGCGGTGCTGTTCGGCGCGCTGCTGCTGTACGCCGCACTGACCACGCTGCTGCCGTCGCTGGTGTTCCGTACACCGTTTGACGTTGATCCGGTGGAGCAGGAGCCGGCCGGCGAGGGCGAGGCCGCGCCGGTAGCGGCGGCGACCGAAGCACTGCCGGCAGCACCGTCTGCCGAGCGCTGAGCGGGACTGGCGCGCGGTTTGCGCCCATCGTCCATGGCCGTTAGGGTTGGGGTATGAGACCGATTGCCGTTGCCACTACCGCCGCCCTCCTGCTCAGCCTCGCTGCGTGCACGCAGCGCTCCGACACGGTCGCCCATGACCTGGCGACCGCACCGGCCGATGCGTTCATGGCCGCCATCGCCGCACATTGCGGCCAGGCCTACGTCGGCAAGGTGGTGGAGGACACGCCTGCACCGACCGCCAAGGATCCGTTCGCCGGGCAGCGCCTGGTCATGCATGTGCGCGGCTGCGCCGACCCGGCGCACGAACTGCGCATCCCGTTCCATGTCGGTGATGACCACTCGCGGACCTGGGTGCTGACCCGCACGCCGAACGGGCTGCGGCTGAAGCACGACCATCGCCACGAAGACGGCAGCCCCGACGCGATCACGCTGTACGGTGGCGACAGCACGCCGCCGGGCACCGCCGAGCGCCAGCAGTTCCCGGCCGATGCCGATTCGGTGGCGATGTTCCGCCGCGCCGACATGCTGGCTTCCACGCATAACACCTGGGCGATGGAGATCGATCCGGATCAGACGTTCGTCTACGAACTGACGCGCCCGGACGGTCGCCGCTTCCGCGTGCAGTTCGACCTGAGCAAGCCGGTCGACCTGCCACCGCCACCGTGGGGCGACGACACAGCACCCGCGCCGTGATCCCCGGGTCGGACCCCACCTGCGGAGGGCTCTGACCCCAACCCCGCAACTCAACGCGTACCGAAGCGCGCCCGGCAACCGTTGCTCACCCACACCTGGCCCCGAGCGTAGCCCCAGCTCCGGCCCTCCTGGCAGGCGCTGCCGGACAGCTGCTGCTGCAGCACCGGCCGGCCCTGGCGCTCATCCCAGTCGCAGTTCTGCGTGCGGTTGTTGTTGCTGCTGCAGGTGATGGAGTAGTTGCTGTTGCCGCCGCCCCAGCCACCGCCCCCGCCGCCCCAGCCGCGAGCTTCGGCGAATTCGGCGCGGCAGCCGTTGCTGACCCACACCGCGCCATTGCGCACCCCCCAGGTACGGCCTTCGTCGCAGGGGCTGCCGGACAGCTGGCGGACCAGGCGGGCATTGCGCCAGCCGACCGGGCAGCTGCGTTCGCGATTGTTCTGGCTCTCACAGCGGATGGTCTCGCCGGGCCGGCCGTTGTTGCCGCCCCAGCCACCGCCGTTGCCGCCGCCCCAGCCACCACGGGCCTCGACGAATTCGGCGCGGCAGCCATTGCTGACCCAGATGCTGCCATTGCGGCTGCCCCAGGTGCGGCCCTCGTCGCAGGCGCTGCCGGACAGCTGGCGGACCAGCTGCGCATTGCGCCAGCCTGTATTGCACACGCGTTCTCGGTTGTTCTGGCTCTCGCAACGGATCACCCCGCTCTGCGCGGCGGCCGGGGCGGAGGGCAGGGCGAGCGTGGCGATGGTGCCCAGGCTCAGGGTCACGGCCAGGCGGGCCAGGGACAGCGGATTCATGGCGGCATCCCATACGGTGGCAGGTGCCTGACTATAGGGAGGGGGATGATCAAGCCGGTGTGACTGGCCGGATTTGCCCCGGCCGGGGCCTCGGCCGCAGAATACGAGGCTTTCCGGCCCCCGTCCGGTGCCGGCGTTCTCCAGCGGAGCTTCCCCCAATGCGTACCCACTTCTGCGGCCTGGTCGACGAGACCCTGATTGGCCAGACTGTCACCCTCGCCGGTTGGACCGACGTGGCCCGTAACCAGGGCGGCGTCTGCTTCATCGATCTCCGCGATCATGAAGGCATCGTGCAGGTGACCGTGGAGGTCGATAACGCCGAAGTGTTCGCCGTGGCCGCTTCGCTGGGCTACGAGGACGTGCTGCAGGTGGAGGGTGTCGTGCGCGCCCGCCACGCGGTGAACGACAAGATGCGCACCGGCAAGGTGGAAGTGATCGCCACCGCCATCACCGTGCTGAACAAGGCTGCGCCGCTGCCGTTCCACGCCCACGAGAACCCGGGCGAGGAAACCCGCCTGAAGTACCGCTATCTGGACCTGCGCCGTCCGGAAATGCAGCGCATGCAGCGCACCCGCATCAAGCTGGTGCAGGCCCTGCGCCGCCACCTGGACGAAAAGGGCTTCCAGGACATCGAGACCCCGATCCTGACCAAGGCCACCCCGGAAGGCGCGCGCGACTTCCTGGTGCCGGCGCGCATGCACCCGGGCGAGTTCTACGCGCTGCCGCAGAGCCCGCAGCTGTTCAAGCAGATCCTGATGGTGGCCGGCTTCGACCGTTACTACCAGATCGCGCGCTGCTTCCGCGACGAAGCACTGCGTGCCGACCGCCAGCTGGAGTTCACCCAGCTGGACATGGAATTCGCCTTCGTGCGCGAGCGCGACGTGCAGGACTTCGTCGAAGACATGATCCGCGCCATCTTCAAGGAAGTGGTCGACGTCCAGCTGGATGCCAGCTTCCCGCGCATGACCTGGGCCGAGGCGATGCGCCGCTACGGTTCGGACAAGCCGGACCTGCGCATCGCGCTGGAGCTGGTCGACGTGGCTGAACTGGTCAAGGACAGCGGGTTCGCAGTGTTCACCGGCCCGGCCAACGATGCCGAAGGCCGCGTCGCCGCGCTGCGCATCCCGGGCGGTGCAGCGCTGAGCCGCAAGCAGATCGACGAGTACGCCGCGCACGCCGCCAAATACGGCGCCAAGGGCCTGGCCTACATCAAGATCGCCGACAACGGCGAAGTCAGCTCGCCGATCCAGAAGTTCTTCAGCGAGGCCTCCTTCGCTGCGCTGGTCGCCCATGTTGGCGCCGGCAACGGCGACATCGTGTTCTTCGGTGCCGGTGGCTACAACAAGGTCTCCGACTTCATGGGTGCGCTGCGCCTGAAGGCCGGCAAGGACTTCGGCCTGATCGCCGATGGCTGGGCGCCGCTGTGGGTCACCGACTTCCCGATGTTCGAATGGGACGAGGAAGAACAGCGCTACGTCGCCCTGCATCATCCCTTCACCGCACCGGCCGTGGACGACATCGCCGACCTGCGCGCCAACGCCCGTACCGCCGTCTCGCGCGGCTACGACATGGTGCTCAACGGCAATGAAATCGGCGGCGGTTCGATCCGTATCCACCGTCCGGACATGCAGAGCGCAGTGTTCGAGCTGCTCGGCATCGGCGCCGAAGAGGCCCGCGCCAAGTTCGGATTCCTGCTCGACGCGCTGAACTACGGCGCGCCGCCGCACGGTGGCATCGCCTTCGGCATCGACCGCATCGCCGCGCTGATGGCCGGCACCGAGTCGATCCGCGACGTCATCCCGTTCCCGAAGACCACCGGTGCACAGGATCTGATGACCGACGCGCCGTCGCCGATCGTCGACGCGCAGCTGGCCGAAGTGCACATCCAGGTTCGCCCCAAGACCAACTGATCAGGAGATCCAGGCAATGACCGAGTTTGCGTTTTCGCTGGAGTGGGAAAAGCTGGGCAATGAAGGCTCCGAGGCCAACCTGGTCACCGAGCGTGCACGCGTGTTCGGTGGTTGGCTGGTCCGCGTCGGTACCAACCCGGCGGCGATGGCCCTGACCTTCGTCGCCGACGGCGAAGGCCGTTGGGACGGTGAAGACTTCGGCGTCGAGGATTACGAGGACGACGAAGAGGAAGAGTACGACGAGGACGAGGAAGGCGAGGAAGAAGAGGACGAGGACGAGGACGAAGAAGAGTACGAGGAAGAGGACGAGGAAGAAGAGGAGTCGCCTGAAAAGGCTTGACCCCCGCTTCGCCCTGGCGTCAACTTCCTGCATGTATTCGATCCGCCGCGCCACTGTGGACGATGCGCCGACCCTGTCGGCGCTGGCCGCCCGCACGTTCACCGAAACCTTCGGCCATCTGTACCCGCCGCAGGACCTGCAGGCCTTCCTGGAGGAGGCCTACACGGTCGAGCGCCAGCGCGTGATCCTGGCCCACCCCGATTACGCAGTGTGGCTGCTGGAACTGGATGGGGAGGCGGTCGGCCATGCCGCCGCCGGCCCCTGTGGCCTGCCGCATCCGGATGTGAAACCCGGTGACGGCGAACTCAAGCGCCTGTACCTGATCAAGACGCAGCAGAGCTGCGGCTGGGGCAGCCGCCTGCTGGAAACCGCGCTGGCCTGGCTGGAGCGCGAAGGCCCGCGCACGCTGTGGCTGGGCGTGTGGTCGGAGAACTTCGGCGCGCAACGCTTCTACGCCCGCTATGGTTTCGAGAAGGCCGGCGAGTACCTGTTCCCGGTTGGCGATACCAACGATCTTGAATTCATCCTGCGCCGCGCACCGCGCGCGGCCTGACGTTCACCGCCGCTTGCTGCGCGCGCGTGTTCAATCACCTCACGTTCCTGCCCCGCTGACCGCCAGGCTGTTTGCATGACTCCCCCCGTATTGCTGCTGCATGGCATCTGGAATGCCCGCGCCTGGGTCGGGCCGCTGGCCTGGCGCCTGCGCGCGCGTGGTTTCCAGGTGCATGCGTTCGGTTACTCCTCGGTGTTCGGTGGTCCCGACGTGGCGGTGCCCCAGCTGCTGGAACGGTTGGCCGACGCCGGGCCGTTGTCGCTGGTCGGCCACAGCCTGGGCGGGTTGCTGGCGCTGGAAGCGCTGCGGCGCAATCCGCAGCTGCCGGTGCAGCGCGTGGTCTGCCTGGGTTCACCGCTGCGCGGCAGTGGCACCGCACGCTCGTTGTCCGAGCACGGCTGGGGCCTGGCGCTGGGACGCAGCAGCGAGCTGCTGCTCGATGGCCTGCCGGACTGGCAGGGCAGGGCCGAGGTTGGCCTGATTGCCGGCTCGGTGCCGCACGGGCTGGGCAGCCTGCTGGGTGCCATCGACGATGCCTCCGACGGCACCGTGGCACTGGCCGAGACCCGGCTGCCGGGCCTGGCCGACCATTGCGTGGTCCGCACCAGCCACAGCGGCCTGGTGGTGTCGCTCGACGCTGCGCGGCAGACCGCGCATTTCCTGCGCCATGGCAAGTTCGACCACAGCCGCGACGCGGCGGCAGCATAGGGGCAGGGGAGGCAGGCCGCCCTGTAGAGCCGAGCCCATGCTCGGCTGCATTCCGTCGGGCCCATTGAGCCGAGCATTGGCTCGGCTCTACAACAATACGGGCCTAGACACGGTTGCAGCGCCCGATCAGGTAGAATCCGCGCCTTGATCCTGAAGCAGCCAGACGGTAGCACCCATGGGTAGAGGCCCCTCCATCGAAGCCCGCAAGAACGCGTCCGACGCGAAGCGCGGCAAGATTTTCACCAAGATCATCCGCGAGATCGGCGTTGCCGCGCGCGGCGGTGGAGGCGACCCCAACAACAATCCGCGCCTGCGCGTGGCCGTGGACAAGGGCCTGGCCGTGAACATGTCCAAGGACGTGATCGAGCGTGCCATCAAGAAGGCGACCGGTGAGCTGGAAGGCGTCGACTACGAGGAAGTCCGCTACGAGGGCTACGCTCCGGGTGGCGTGGCCGTGATCGTCGACTGCCTGACCGACAATCGCGTGCGCACTGTGGCCGACGTCCGCCATGCGTTCAGCAAGTGCGGTGGCAACATGGGCACCGAAGGCTCGGTGGCCTTCATGTTCAAGCGCCTGGGCGTGCTCAGCTTCGCCGCAGGGGCCGACGAGGAAGCCATCACCGAAGCGGCCATTGAGGCCGGTGCCGATGACATCGTGGTCTACCCCGATGACGGCTCGATCGATGTGGTCACCAGCCCTGACGCGTTCAACGCGGTGAAGGATGCGATGGCCGCCGCCGGCCATGTCGCCGACCACGCCGAGATCACCTTCCGCGCGGACAACGACATCAAGGTTGAAGGCGACGTCGCCCTGCAGGTCAAGAAGCTGCTGGACATGCTCGAAGACCTGGACGACGTGCAGGACGTGTATTCCAACGCCGAACTCGGCGCCGACGCCTACGCCTGAGCCGTCTGCGACGGCCTGGGCGCGGGCCGTTGAACGGTCACCGCGGACAGCCATGAGCCCCCTACGCCTGCCAGCGCATCCCGTTCCGCCCCGCCAGGAGTGCAGCATGACCCGCATCCTCGGCATCGACCCCGGTTCGCAGCGGACCGGGGTCGGCATCATCGATGTCGATGCCGCCGGCCGCGTCACCTACGTGCACCACCAGCCATTGGTGCTGCTGGGCGCCGACGACTTCCCGCAGCGCATGAAGCTGCTGGTGCTGGGCCTGGCCGACCTGTGCCGCGAGTACCAGCCGCAGGAAGTGGCCATTGAAAAGGTGTTCATGGCCCGTAATCCCGATTCGGCGCTGAAGCTGGGCCAGGCCCGGGGCGCGGCGATCTCGGCCGTGGTGCTGCGCGACCTGCCGGTGCACGAATACGCCGCCAGCGAGATCAAGCTCGCCGTGGTTGGCCGTGGTGGCGCCGAAAAGCAACAGGTTCAACACATGGTCGGGCTCATGCTCAACCTGAAAACCAAGCTGCAGGCCGACGCGGCCGACGCGTTGGCGGTGGCGATCACCCATGCCCACGTACGGGCAACGGCCAACCGCCTGGGGCTCAGTGCCCGCCAGGCGTGGGGCCGCAAATGAGGAGCTGCACGCAATGATCGGTCGACTGCGCGGCATCGTCGCCTACAAGGCGCCGCCGTGGCTGGTGGTGGACGTGAACGGGGTGGGCTACGAACTGGAGGCGCCGATGAGCACCTTCTACGACCTGCCCGAGCTCGGCCGCGAGGTCACGCTGTACACCCACTACGCGCAGAAGGAAGACAGCGTTTCGCTGTACGGCTTCCTGCGCGAGGGGGAGCGGCGCCTGTTCCGCGACGTGCAGAAGGTCAGTGGCATCGGCGCGAAGATCGCGCTGGCGGTGCTGTCCGGCGTTTCCGTCGAGGAGTTCGCGCGCATGGTCCAGGCCGGTGACATCACCGCGCTGACCCGCATTCCCGGCATCGGCAAGAAGACTGCCGAACGCATGGTGCTGGAACTGCGTGACCGTGCAGCCCAGTTCGGCGCCGGCGGCGCGCTGCCCACCGGCAGCGGCCCAGCCCCGGCCGACCCGCTGTCCGATGCCACCGTGGCCCTGCAGCAGCTGGGCTACAAGCCGGCCGAAGCGGCACGCATGGCCCGCGACGCCTTCAATGAAGGCGACGAAGTGGCCACCGTGATCCGCAAGGCGCTGCAGTCGGCGCTGCGCTGAGCCGCGTCCCTTTCCTTCAACGAACCGCCTGAGCGTCGCCAGGAGTCCCATGTCCAGCAGTCAAACCCCGCACGCAGCTGCCCCCGGCAGCCACGGTCACGCCCCTCCAGCAGGAGGCATGGCGCTGATCATCGGTGCGATCGGCGTGGTGTTCGGCGATATCGGTACCAGCCCGCTGTACACGCTGAAGGAGGCGTTCTCGCCGCACTACGGGCTCAACAGCGACCACGACACCGTGCTGGGCGTGCTGTCGCTGGCGTTCTGGGCGCTGAACATCGTGGTCACGCTGAAGTACGTGACCATCATCATGCGCGCCGACAACGACGGCGAGGGCGGCATCATGGCGCTGATGGCGTTGACCCAGCGCACGCTGCGCAACGGCTCGCGCTCGGCCTACGTGGTCGGCATCCTCGGCATTTTCGGTGCGTCGCTGTTCTTCGGCGACGGCGTGATCACCCCGGCGATATCGGTGCTGGGTGCGGTGGAGGGCCTGGAGGTGGCCGCGCCGGGCCTGCATGCCTTCATCGTGCCGATCACGGTGGTGGTGCTGTTGATGGTGTTCGCGGCGCAGCGCTTCGGTACCGAGAAGATCGGCAAGGCCTTCGGCCCCATCACGTCGGTCTGGTTCATCTCGCTGGCGGCGATCGGCATCTACAACATCGTCGATGCGCCGGAAGTGCTCAAGGCATTCAACCCGTGGTGGGCGATCCGCTTCTTCATGGAGCACAGCTGGCATGGGATCTTCATCCTCGGCGCAGTGGTGCTGGCGGTGACCGGTGGCGAGGCGCTTTACGCCGACATGGGCCACTTCGGCGCCAAACCGATCCGCCACGCCTGGTATTTCTTCGTGCTGCCGTGCCTGGTGCTGAACTACCTGGGGCAGGGCGCACTGGTGCTCAACCACCCCGAAGCGCTGAAAAACCCGTTCTTCGAGGCGGTGCCGCCGTGGGCGCTGTACCCGATGATCATCCTGGCCACCATGGCGGCGGTGATTGCCTCGCAGTCGGTCATCACCGGCGCGTTCTCGGTCTCGCGTCAGGCGATGCAGCTGGGCTACATCCCGCGCATGCGCATCAAGCACACCTCGCACGACACCATCGGCCAGATCTACATCCCAGGCATCAACTGGGGCATCGCGGTAATGGTGATCGGCCTGGTGCTGGCCTTCCGCAGCTCGTCCAACCTGGCAGTGGCCTACGGCATCTCGGTGTCGGCCACCATGCTGATCGACACCCTGCTGCTGGCCCTGGTGGCCCGTTCGCTGTGGCCGAAGGCGCGCGCCTGGCTGCTGCCGCTGTGCGTGGTGTTCTTCATCATCGACCTCGGCTTCGTCATCGCCAACGGTGCCAAGCTGCTGCAGGGCGCCTGGTTCCCGGTGGTACTGGGGATCTTCCTGTTCACCATGATGCGCACCTGGCGCCGTGGCCGCGAACTGCTGCGCGATGAGATCCGCAAGGACGGCATCCGCCTGGATACCTTCCTGCCTGGGCTGATGCTGGCACCGCCGGTGCGCGTGCCGGGCACTGCAGTGTTCCTCACCGCCGACCCGACCGTCGCCCCGCATGCGCTGATGCACAACCTCAAGCACAACAAGGTGCTGCACGAACGCAACGTGTTCCTGCACGTGGAGACCCTGCCGATCCCGTATGCGATGGAAGGGCAGCGGCTGAAGATCGAATCGGTGGGCGACGAGTTCTACCGCGTCTACGTGCGCTTCGGCTTCATGGAAACCCCGGACGTGCCGCTGGCGCTGATGCGCTCGTGCGACCACGGTGGCATCTACTTCGACCCGATGGACACCACCTTCTTCGCCAGCCGCGAAACCATCGTGGCCACCGCCAACCGCGGCATGCCGATCTGGCGCGACAAGCTGTTCGCGCTGATGCACCGGAATGCCGCGCCGGCCACCGGCTTCTTCCGTATTCCCGGCAACCGCCTGGTCGAACTCGGGGCCCAGGTCGAGATCTGAGGTCTGGTAGTGCCGGCCGCTGGCGGGCATCCGCCGCACCACCGGTGTTCATGGGGTTGCCGGCCAGCGGCCGGCACTACCGTGCTTCCGGCCCCGGAATGCAACCATTTACCGCATAATCACGGTATGACCGACGACCGCATCATCGGCGCCGGCGCCACCCGCGAGGATGACGCCGCCGACGCCAGCATCCGCCCCAAGCGCCTGGCCGACTATCTCGGCCAGGCCCCGGTGCGCGAGCAGATGGAGATCTACATCGAAGCGGCCAAGGGACGCGGCGACGCGCTCGACCACGTGCTGATCTTCGGGCCGCCCGGCCTGGGCAAGACCACGCTCAGCCACGTCATCGCCAACGAACTGGGCGTGGCCCTGCGGGTGACCTCCGGCCCGGTGATCGAGAAGGCCGGCGACCTGGCCGCGCTGCTGACCAACCTGCAGCCGCACGACGTGTTGTTCGTGGATGAGATCCACCGCCTGTCGCCGGTGGTCGAGGAAGTGCTGTACCCGGCGATGGAAGACTTCCAGATCGACATCATGATCGGTGAGGGCCCCGCGGCCCGTTCGATCAAGATCGACCTGCCGCCGTTCACCCTGATCGGTGCCACCACCCGCGCCGGCCTGCTGACCGCGCCGCTGCGCGACCGCTTCGGCATCGTCCAGCGGCTGGAGTTCTACAGCGTCGAGGAGCTGACCCGGATCGTGCGCCGCTCGGCCACCATTCTCGGCATCGACTGCACCGCCGACGGCGCCGGCGAGATCGCGCGGCGCGCGCGCGGCACCCCGCGTATCGCCAACCGCCTTCTG
>OKID01000085.1_pt1 | contig 31841 bp, 40 predicted proteins | sample 1610601 | NCBI WGS metagenome assembly OKID01 (sample SAMN04436667, study PRJEB24849) | human gut metagenome | biome: human gut; feature: NICU; material: stool | host: Homo sapiens | place: USA: Saint Louis, MO | collected 2010-06-09 | reverse complement strand
TTAATCAGCGAGTCAGCTTGGGAAGAAATGACCTGCTTATTCGCACCTTCCCTAAAACAATAGTAGAGGCGCGATTGCTGCCTTTCAAAGTATGACCAACACCCACATCCATAACTAGGTGTCGAATTCCGGCTACGAGATGATAAATAAATGAAGAGTATACCAACCAGAAACTAACTTTGCCGAAAGGTGAAGAAAAAATCTCCTTGACTTCATTAAAACCCTTTTCTGACTCCAACGATTTGCTCAGCATATACAGTATCAGTCCCAGAAAAATAAAGAGCATAATTCCTGAAATCCGGTGCAGAATCGATGTAAGCGCCGTGAGAGGAAGCTGAATGGTTCGAATATCAAGATTAACCGGCCGCTTTTTATTCATTTTGACTCCAGTCAACAATTCTAGTGGGGGATTTCAGTTTTCGATCTCATTCATCATAGCAGCTGTAACTAAGGCTGGCGGCGACAATAATGGAGATATTCGGGGCTTACGTTGCATTTTGAGGTCGCAAGTGCATGTGCGTAAATTGAAGCAAATTGCAAGGTTATGCCCAATAGGTAGCTAGCTTATTAATTTAACAAAAGTGACGTGTGTCGTTCTGCAGGGCATGCTGTTCCCCAACCCTGGAAAACCTATCCTCTTTAACACGTCAAAGTCGATTGATAGGCTTGCTGCAACAGCTATCTGCCCGGTTGAAGTCGAAGATCGATGTATCTGTAGGGTTTGGAAATAAATGCGGGCGCCCACCGCACTCACGGCTCAGTTACCATTCTTTGTGCATCGCGGCCGCGCGGCTAGTTGGTAGCTGTTCTAAGCCTAGTCAGTGCCGCCCTTCGCCCCAAGCCCCATAGTCAGATTTGAGAAATGACAGTAGGCGATGCCGCAACGCGCTTCATCGACCTATGTAAAACGACTCCTTTATCGAAATAGTGCACTCATCGCTCTCCACGGCGATCCCTTCATCGCGAATTGCACCGCCCAAGACGATCTGCACTGAAATCAATACTTTCTGATGCCTCTTGATTAGAGATGCCAGCCATAATAATCTCATCGCCAACGCATACGGCGTTCGGCAGCCAACACACTCTCACTCACTACTGGAAGCTCAGACATGAAAACCATAGGCATTGAAAACTCGAAGTCCAGCGTACAGGCCCACTTAACGCTTGGAACCAAAACTATGGGGCTAGGTATCTATGGCGCGTACTTGGCTCTCGCTATTATTTACTTCTGGTTCGGCGGCATGAAATTTACCCACTACGAGGCCGAGGGCCTGGTTCCACTGGTGAGCAACAGCCCGCTTTTGGGATGGGTGTATAGCATTTTTTCGGTCGACATGTTCTCCAGCCTGCTCGGCATACTAGAGATTTCGATCGGCACTCTGATCGCAGGCCGCATGCTGTCGCCCAAACTATCCGTGGTAGGAGGCGCTCTGTCTGCAGGCCTGTTCTTCACAACCCTTAGCTTTATGTTTTCCACTCCGGGCGTCATTGAGCCTAGTTTAGGGTTTCCGGCGATTTCCGTTGCGCCAGGTCAGTTTCTGCTTAAAGACTTAGGGTTGCTTGCTGTTTCGATATTTGTGGCAGGCCATTCGCTGGTTGAACTGGAAAAACGTAAAATTAATGCATAATTTTTTCAATGGCTTAAGGCAGTAATGCCTTAGGCCTTTTTGCCATCATTTTCCCCCGCCAGATCTTTCAACCAGTCACGAGGGCTCAACCCCGTCTTGCGTCTAAATGCGCGAGACAGCGCCGAAGGACTTTCGTAGCCGACTTGAGCTGCAATCAGCGTAATCGAGCGGGCACTGTTGCAAATAGTCGGTGGTGATAAACTTATCATCCCCTTTTGCTGATGGAGCTGCACATGAACCCATTCAAAGGCCGGCATTTTCAGCGTGACATCATTCTGTGGGCCGTACGCTGGTACTGCAAATACGGCATCAGTTACCGTGAGCTGCAGGAGATGCTGGCTGAACGCGGAGTGAATGTCGATCACTCCACGATTTACCGCTGGGTTCAGCGTTATGCGCCTGAAATGGAAAAACGGCTGCGCTGGTACTGGCGTAACCCTTCCGATCTTTGCCCGTGGCACATGGATGAAACCTACGTGAAGGTCAATGGCCGCTGGGCGTATCTGTACCGGGCCGTCGACAGCCGGGGCCGCACTGTCGATTTTTATCTCTCCTCCCGTCGTAACAGCAAAGCTGCATACCGGTTTCTGGGTAAAATCCTCAACAACGTGAAGAAGTGGCAGATCCCGCGATTCATCAACACGGATAAAGCGCCCGCCTATGGTCGCGCGCTTGCTCTGCTCAAACGCGAAGGCCGGTGCCCGTCTGACGTTGAACACCGACAGATTAAGTACCGGAACAACGTGATTGAATGCGATCATGGCAAACTGAAACGGATAATCGGCGCCACGCTGGGATTTAAATCCATGAAGACGGCTTACGCCACCATCAAAGGTATTGAGGTGATGCGTGCACTACGCAAAGGCCAGGGCTCAGCATTTTATTATGGTGATCCCCTGGGCGAAATGCGCCTGGTAAGCAGAGTTTTTGAAATGTAAGGCCTTTGAATAAGACAAAAGGCTGCCTCATCGCTAACTTTGCAACAGTGCCCAATAATTTTCGATATCCAAACTGACCCCTATTGAACAATCACACAAGCCAACCAGCTAGGACGGGTAGACATTTTCTTGTGTGTTGTAACTACTTACTCAAAGCACGTTTATCTTCCCTCGATTTTACAGCACTACTAATTGTCCCTCGACTACAGGCCATAATTTTCTGAACCTGGCTCCAAGAACTACCGCTATCGAGCAACCGATTAATTGCATCGTATCGAGCCTGATTGACCTGACGCCCCTTATATTTTCCCTCCTTTTGAGCTTTATTAATCCCCTGCCTTTGACGTTCCCGGCGTTGTTCATAATCACGACGAGCCACAGCAGCCAGCATATCAAGCAACATATCGTTGATTGCAGCAAACATGCGACTATCAAAATCATGGCTCGCTGAAGCAATCCAGGTTGTCGGTACGTTGATGGCCATCACTCGAATATCCTTCTGGCGAATCAACTTCTTCAGGCTGTTCCAGTCTTCACCAGTTAAGCGTGAAAGCCGATCAACATCTTCAATGAGGAGAATATCGTTCTGTCGGCAGTCGTTCAGCAGTCTGAATAATTCCGGTCGGTCGAGCCGCGAACCAGATTCATTCTCGATGTAGTAATTGCAGATGTTAAGGCCACGCTCATCAGCAAAGCTATCGATCGCAGCGAGTGCGCGAGAAGCGTCTTGTTCAGATGTTGAGGCGCGTAAATAAGCCCGGACAAAGCTTTGCGGTACGGTATGAGTCACAATGTCGAACCAGTTCAATTTAGGTTATTAAAGCATAACCATATAGTACCTGTTTCGCATGGTATTTTAAAGGCATACTCAAACCGAACCAAAGAAATGATTCATTATGTGACCACGTCACCTACAGTTACATCAGAAAGACGGTGTAAATCAAACGTAAAGCCATAATGAGCTTTACCATGTAAAGCACACATAAAGACATACTTATCTTTATACTCTATTTACATCGTAAAACATAAAGAGTATAAAGACACTATAAAGACGCCTATATCTTTATAAGTTAAAGACACCGTAAAGACATGAAAAGCTTTACATCGTAAATACGAGGATGCGGAAATGGGAAAAATTTTACTGGTGGTTTCAGATAAGGGCGGGGTAGGGAAAAGCACCTACTCGGCTAACACAGCATCTATGCTGGCAAACAGAGAAAAATCGGTAATCATCCTTAAAACCGATAAGAACAATGACCTTATCAGCTGGAATGAAAAACGCAGGGAGAATAGCCTCCCAACAGTACCAGTCTACGAGGCATACGGTAATGTAAGCAAAGAGATTAACCGCCTGAGCAAGCTGTGCGATGTTCTGATCGTTGACTGCCCCGGACATGACAGCCTTGAGTTCCGTAGCGCACTGACTGTGTCAGATATCATGATAACTCTGGTTAAAGCGTCATCTGACTTTGAAAGTGAAACACTGACGAGCGTAACCGAGAAAGTCCGCATGGCTCAGAAATCAAACGCAGCCCTGCAACCCTGGGTACTACTTACCAGAATAAACCCAAGCAAGCCACGCCACAGAAAAGCCGCTATTGAGCTGGATAAATTATTACGCTCAGACGACGTCTGGATACAGCCACTAAAAAACCGCATGTCAGAATTGGATGTGTTTGAAAGCGCCTGCAATGAAGGGGCAGGGGTACATGATGTAAGCCGCGCCTCCAGTCTGACAACAGCAAAAGCACAGATAGAATTAGTCGCCCAGGAAATAGGGATAATCTAAATATTTCAATCGAATACATAGAAATTTACATTGTAAAGACAACATAAAGACACTATAGTATTTACACTTAGATAGTGTCTTTAATGAGGATTTTGTATGGCTTTAAAATTGAAAACGCCAACCGTTCCGGCGACAGAAGAACAGGCAACAAACGCAGAAACAGCACGCTTTATCTCTGGAGCCACAAGGAAGCCAACACCAGGTAAAGCGAAGCTGGTTAATTTCCGGCTTTCTGAAGCCTTTGACGATATCCTAGAGGCTGAGGCGATCAGAACAGGACAGAGCAGGACAACCGTTCTAAAGGCAGCGCTGGCCGCATTTGATAATCTGGACGAAAACCAGAAAAACCACTGGTTACTGGAATCAGCAAAATTCTAACCATAGAAGCATGGATGATAATCTATGAGATATTTAACCGAATTAATCTGTCAACTCTACAGGTTGACAGATCACCATAAGCTGACCGCTGCAACGTTTAAAAATCTTGCTGATATTAAGTTAGTTGAACCTACAGCGGATGCAGACACCATATTGCAGCTTGAAAATATATTTAGCGAATACTCACTGAGATATATTGACAGGGATCTGGCTGAGATTCTGAGTAACATAATAACTACAGATAAAAAACACTCTCTGGATTTCGATTTTAACAAATTACAGTCTCTGACTGCCTCGAAAAGTTTCGGTTGTGGATGGAACAAGGTAATAAATGGTAGTTGGTTCAAAAACCTTTACTCATGGGGGGAGGGGATGTATCCCGCCAAAAACCTGAAAGCTGAAAACATTTCAGACTGGGAGGATAATATATGGCACATTGAGCATGAAGGTTTCAACCCTCGCGATTCTATCAATGTTACATATTACTCCTGGCTTGACCGCTATGTAGCTTCAAACAGTGGTGGTTCACATCATGCAGCAATGGTTGTATATCAATCTGTCAGAGACAAATTAGAGTATAAAAGAGAAGCGGTTATTGAACAACTGAGCATAAATTCAAACACCGTTGAAATACTTGACCAGAACTACTATTCATTCATATTCCAGATAAAACGCCCTAGTAATAAGACAGAAATTTATACATCAGAATATGAATTTACAGATGCTTTAAAAGAGTTTGTAGAAAACAGATATACTATACTTAATCCTGTCAATTACGTTTCCAGTATTAAATTAGTTTTTATTCCAAAACATGCACTAAAAACAAATGACAAAACTTTCCGTAACTGGTTCTATTCTGCAATTAGTTGCGGGAAAATAATATCATTCCCCGATTATCTGAAAAATCCAGCGCATTACCATACACACCATTACTCACATGAACTAAACTCGATAACACTTGGTGACCCTAGCAGAAAGTATAAACTGAGAGAAGATTCTTAGATTTTATATAAAATAGCAATATTATCATTTGTCAGAAGATCGGACAGGGCCATACATTCAAGAACCACAATACCCGTCCCTGCCAACAAACTGGCATCAGATATCTTATCGAAGCTGATAATCATCATTGGCTTGCGTTGTGTTAAATCAAAGATTACTAATGGTAGTATTACACTGTTAATTGATTCAAATTCTTTAAAGAAAGCATCAGAGCCATACTCACTGGCAGGAAAAAGAATTTCACTCAATCTGATCCCATAAAAAACATGATAGTTTTCTTTGAGGTTTTCCTTTAAAATATTAATAGCTTTTGCGTATTTATCATCAATAAACTCTTTTACATCAAACTTCATAAATCCTCCAACAAGAACCGACTGTAGGTCACCGGGCAAACGAGTAAAATGCTAGCATTTTGCGGCGTTTGCCCTATCCTGCATCGCATTGAAAAGAACTCACATCGCGCACTATGCTAAACCGATGGTATAAGGCAAACATGCACAGTGCAAGCAGGCAGCTTGCGACTGGTTCACCGCGACTCATCATCAGGTGTCTCCGTGCTTGCTTCTTTCGCATCAGGAACCAGGAGACGATACCACGGCATTTTTTTGTTTATCAGCTCCATTAGGGGAGTGGCAAACAAACTCAATCCCCACAGGCTTACGATAACAGGGATCGTGAAATTATGTGGTGTCCAGAACTGGCGCTCAAGGTGAAACCATGTGACGACACAAACCATCCCGCCAATCCAGAAAATAGCCTTACTGAAAGCCCCCAATACAGCCAGGGTAATAACAGAAACTACATGCAGTGCGCCAGCTGTGACAAGGCGAAGATAAAAACAGAACCATTTAACGTGTCGGATAAACGGATTGCCCGTTTTTACTCTACGTTGCTTTTTACGTTCCCTGTCAATTTCATGCCTTAGTTTGTCTCGCTCTGCGCCCAGCGGGAAATCATAGATTTTAGCCATAACTCACCTCATTTCTTTTTGGGTGGTACTTTTCTATCAAACTCCTCAAGAAAAGCAGAATCATCATCGTCAAATAACTCTATAGGAAAATCAGAGCCTGATTCGGCAAATTTATCTTCATCTATAGCGTATTCAAATCGTAACTTACTAACTTTCCTTCCTTCTTTTTCATCGACAACGCAAGACAGGAAAGTCACCTCAGTTTTTTCTTTTATTTCTTTGATAGCCTTATTTATTACCTCTCGCTTGAATATAGGGTACTCTGGATACTTATATATAATATCTCCATTATCATCAATATTGTAAGCAATAAGTTCATCCTTCAACTCTTCCAGAGATAGGCTAAATGAATTTTTCCCTTTAAACGTTGAGTAATTCTTCCTAATTAACTGATACAATGACCACGAATACTCCCCTCTCAATTTTAATGAGGACGCAATTAGTTGTGTTGTGAATTTATTTTCCGCCCCAATTAATCTTGATATATAAGGCGTGATAGTGTATCCAAATCTTAGAATTACAAATCCCTCATTTTGGTTATATGCACAATAATCAGTAATCGATAAGTCAAGGCGGTCGATGTTTTTTGAATTTGGAAGACCAAGTTCCTTTGCTAATTCCTTCATATCATTCCCCGTAAGGGAAAGTTTACTGACATTTAACAATTCAGCACCTTCCTTGACTTGCTTATAAGCAACAGAAGGATGTATTCCGGCTATCTTTGCGTACATATCAGCCCGAATTTTAAAGGTCTGCCCCATTTTCATTTCTTTTTTTGGATCAACATAAACCAAGGCCAGACACAGAACCCTTTTGGCTGCCAATGGAAGTTGAGCCAGAGTTTTATTTATTTCGTTCCTGTGACGAATCTTCGTTTTTTCAGTTACATTTTTCATAACTTTTATTCTCATAAAACCTCTCACTAAAGAGTAGCCACATTAACATGATGAAGTTATTTTTTCCATCATGTTTATTCGCATTTATCATCATGTTTGTCCGCTTAGCGACTCAGCGAAACCAGACAGGCTCCAGCCAATGTGCTCATAAAACGCACGCCTTGATGACTTCACATACAAAGATCTTCAGATATGAAGCTTTTAAATCAAGCTGTTAATAGCGTCGCATTTTCCATCATGTTTCGTCGCATTTTCCATCATGGTAAAACGCATTTTTCATCATGCCTCGTCGCATTTCCCATCATGTTTAATCGCATTTATCATCATGTTTCATCGCATCCACCATCATGTTTAGCTTATTTTTCCTATATATATCAGATAATTAAAAACCTCTAATTCTTTAAGATCTTTAAGAAAAGAAAATATATATAAGGCTTTTAATGCACAGTACCTGTGGATAACTCAGCATAAACCCAGAGGATAGATCCTTCTAACCTTCGGAAGTTGGAGCAAAACATAAGGTGTTCATATTTTAGCCATTGAGTGTACGTGCTCTCTGTCAGAGCAGCAGATATTCCGCTTCCTCGCTTTGGCTGTTCGTTCCTCGTCGCTATGCTCCTGCGGTACGCCTCAGCCAAAGACTGCGGCGAGCGGTGCCGTTTCTCGATCACCTAGGTCTGAGAAAAGGTGAGAAGAATTTTAACTAAAAAAAAATAGATGTTTTAAACTTTTAAATCAAAGAGATACATTGAGCAAAGATAACTTAAAAGTAAGATGATTTTTAAGTTATGCGTAAAAAACGGGAAAGGATCGTGGAGTGATCCTTTTTAGATCCAGCACTAAAACGCACTCAGAAGCCCTCAGAGGCGTTTTAAGTGAGTTTACCCCGACGAGGGTTCAGCAGAACGGGGTAAACCCGCTTAGAACAGCATACAGCTCGTTTAACGTAACAAGCTGGAAATTGACCAGGAGTGAACTCCGCTTACATGGGATGCCAGCAAAATTTTACGACCGGCAATGATGGTCAGTTACTTTTTGCTGGCTATTGTCGCCCAGCAGCTGGCGGCCTGATTGTTTTTTTGCTGTCAGAGTTCGTCAGGCATCAATTGGTTTCAGCTACTCGCCACGTAATGCGCTGCTAACGCACCTCATAACGCGCAGATACAGCGCCCCGCGCCAGTGCTTCACACTGCCCCGGCGTACCGTTCGCCAGCTCACGCGCTAACTGCGACAGGCTAAACGCCGTCTGATAGTCAGAAATTGGCTTAGCAGGGGAGAGGAGGTTATTGCTCATATCCAGGCTTGTTGGTTCGCCAATACTGGCGAACGTCCCCGGCGCGATGTAACGAGTATGCAAAATGTGACAACAGTTCGCGCCTCTTTGAAACACGGTTCAACAGCGTAAAGCATTCGCTGTCTTTATAGTGTCTTTACACTACAAAGCAATCAAAAACAATTGTATTACCATCATATGATGGTATACTGAATTTGTTGGTTGGGAATGGCTCCCTACCTTAATCCAGCAGCCCAAACGGGCGGGAGAAAAGCATGAACATTCAGGAAGCATTAAACGTCTTTGGTTTATCTGGTGAATTGACTGAAAAGGATATCAAGGCTGCATATAAAAAAGCGGCTTTAAAATATCATCCAGACCGTAATCCGTTAGGCGCTGAACTGATGAAAGCTGTAAACGCTGCTTTTGATTTTCTGATGGCAAACATCGATAAAATTAATTCGTTTCAGAGCACCGATGAAAACGCACACTATAACTACGGTGACGATATGGAAAGCGTGTTGAACGTACTCACCGGGTTATCAGGTTTAGTTTATGAAGTTATAGGCAACTGGATCTGGATTAGTGGGGAAACTCGCGAACATAAAGACACGTTGAAAGAAATAGGTTGCAAATGGGCAGCGAAGAAAAAACAGTGGTTTTACCGTCCTGAAGAACATAAGAGCCGCTGGAACCGAAAAGAACACAGTATTGATGAAATCCGCGAGATGTACGGCACTGCCGGGAAGCGTAAAGCAGCTGGCAGGCAGAAAGTAGAAAACAGAGCATAGTTAAAACGGGGGCGAAAGCCCCCAACACTTTAAAGGTGAGTTTATGAAATCATTTTTCTTGCTCTATCGGCCTGTTTTTGAAATCGTCTGCCGTATCCTGGGGAACGGCTGGCGCGTAAACCTGCTGGATGATTGTCAATATCGTATAAAACTAACGTCGCCACGATTTAAAAATTATTCTGTACACATTCGAATGGACAAAGGAAGGTTAGCTATCATAGGCAGCGTGGATAGCCGTAACTGGCGTAGTCCATGTCATACATGCACTGTATCACCACAGCGTAACCCCGTAGAGATAGCCGCAGATATTGAAAAGAAAATACTTATAAATGCATTACACGATGTTGAAACTTCGCGAGAGTATGAGAAGAAACTACAGAAAAAGCGGGAAGAAAGGCAAATACTGAAAGGCATGTTGTCACAACTTGTTAAGCTTGAAAACTGGCACGGAACGTTAACAGGGTTTAAAGCTGTAAATGGTTTGAATGGGCATGTGACAGAGCGTGGTGATGGTTATGAAGTCCTGATTCGGGGATTGGACATAGATCAGCTCGTAAAGTTATCCGGCTTAATTAAACAACTATGAAGGTAATTATAATGGATGAAATACTGAGTGACAGAAAAAACAAAGGTAATGTTACATACAGAATTGTTGTTTCTGAAGATTCAGGACGCATCTTCATCGAGCTGGAAAAACTGATGAAGGTTAGAGCAAAAGAATCTGAAAAGAAAACAACAAAAAAGATTGTTTATCAGCAGTCTTTTTTCAAAGATGAATTTGATAGGGTAAAGAATGAAATTGAAGACCCAATATTATTGCAATTTTGTGTCGATACATTGTTGAAGGTGAAAAAATATGATTGATAAACCAACGCCGGAAGAGGTGAAAAACGCTCGCATTAAAGCTGGATTTACACAGCAGGAAGCCGCAGATCGTTTTGGCTTCACTTTGTCAGCATGGCAGGCTAAAGAAACTACCGGAAAAACTTCACGCGGTTTAGCAGCCGGTACTTATGAAATGCTTTTACTCCTGGCTGATGAACATCCTGTTTACCAACTTGTAAAGCGTGGAGAAATTCTAAAAGAAAGGGATTAAAATAATTGCATTACCATCATATGATGGTATACTGAATTTGTTGGTTAGGAATGATTCCTTGCCTTAATCCAGTAGCCCAAACGGGCGGGAGTAAAAATGAAAACTTATGCCATCGATTTTAAATCAGTAAACGTTAAAAAAGAAACCATAAACTGCATATCCTTCATCCAGTCAGAAACACTTTTTCTTGCCATTCATACATTCGAAGAAAAAAACCGGGGTCGTGGTTACATTACTTTGTCTGTTCGCGAAGTAGATAACAACGAACTTAGCGCGATTAACTCACTTAAAAAGAACGTAACATTCTGGTTCAACGAATGTGGCCTGTCAAAAGAAGGCGTTTTAAGAGAGATTGAATCATGGTTCAATTTTGCCTTCACAACGAAGGAGCAGAATGAAGCTAAAAGAGAGGTGATTAATCTTTTGAATAAAAACTGATGTTTTAAAAGAAGGTGGTATCAGGTTGTTGGAGCAACCTGATACCGTGACACTCATTCCCACGCGAGGAATATCTAATGTCGGAACGTATGCTATCAGCAATACAGGCTGTTGAAAAGGGCGCTCGCCCTGTCTTTCCCATCATGCCGTTCTCTGCATTCCCTGAGTTCATGGATCAGCTCAAAAAAGCGCTGGAAAGACGAGCGCATAGATTCACTGGTAAATGAAACATTGGAGGTTTTATGACAAAGCAGGAGTTTTTAACTTTTATCAGTGATCAACAAAAAGAAGGTGCGGTTCGTTTTTCCCTTGCATTCAACAGTAAAGGTGAAATAGTCATTCACTGGACGAATAAAGAAGGGCTGAGGGTTTGGAGAGTTTTAACCGGAAACAGAGGGAAAAGACCAAGCCACGCAAACAGGGAAAGAATGAGCAACTTACGCCGCTGGTTGTGTGATGCCCGTCAGGGCATGGTAGGCGACACACCAGACCCTGAATAGTTTCACACGTCATGAATCGCCGAAGCCCTCCCGTTTGCGGGAGGTGCTTTTTTATATACTCTGCAAGACAGCGCTTGCGCCCCCTGCCAGACCGTTCGCGTAGCGAACCTTATCCCACATAGCTCACAGCCATTGAGATGTTTCCGGTCGTAGACAAGCGAAACCTTCAGCCATGACAGCCCTTCAGTTTTGCTTTTTCCTCGACGCTGAAGCACAATTCAAGACTAGTACTAGATCACAGCGATGCAGGATAGGGCAAACGCCGCAAAATGCTAGCATTTTACTCGTTTGCCCGGTGACCTACAGTCGGTTCTTGTTGGAGGATTTATGAAGCAAATTAATTTCAGACTAGAAGAAAAACAGCATGATAATCTACTTGAATGTCTGAAGGTTATTTATCCAGATGAGCCTGGTTTAACTGTTGCTAAAGGCATGAAATTGCTTGCCAGTGCTTTACTTAAAAGCAAAGTAACAGAAGATGATAATGATAACTTTATGCCAGATACTAATGATTTTATCAAAACTACAATGTATTTAACAATGAAACAGCGGAATAAAATAGAAAAAGCCGCAAAGCGTCATGGATGGACTTTGTCCAGAGAGTGCCGCTACCGTATTCAGACCACCTTAGATAATGAACTGGATTTCTTTGATCAAGAACTTCTTATGATGAATCGGTGTCGCAATGCTATCGATAAAGTAGGCCGGAATTTTCACTACATCATCCTTAATGATCAGGCAAGAGTTCTTGATAAAGATGGGTTCTATCAGGATGCAGAAAAGCTTAAAACAGAAATCATTAATCTTAAAAGTGAGTTTGAAAACTACATAATGTTATGCAAAGGTCGAACTGTATCTAATAAGGTGGAGGTGTAATAATGGGCGTTTCCGTTGATAAAGAATACCGGGTAAAACGTAAATCCTCTGAAGCTGGCCGCAAATCTGCTTTTGCCCATAAAGTGAAAAATGGTGGTAAGAACTATCAGCGTAACGTACAGGAACGTATCAACCGAAAGGGTGCCAGTAAGGAAGTGGTTGTAAAAATATCAGGCGGTGCAATCACCCGACAAGGGATAAGAAACAGTATTGACTATATGAGCCGGGAATCAGAATTGCCCGTGATGAGTGAAAGCGGCCAGGTATGGAAAGGTGACGAGATACAGGAAGCAAAAGAGCACATGGTAGATCGTGCAAACGACCCTCAAAATGTAATGAACGATAAGGGTAAAGAAAATAAAAAGGTGACACAAAATATCGTGTTCTCACCGCCTGTCTCTGCAAAAGTGAAACCAGAAGACTTGCTTGAGTCAGTCAGAAAAACGATGCACAAGAAGTATCCAAACCATCGCTTTGTTCTTGGGTATCATAACGATAAAAAAGACCATCCTCATGTTCATGTTGTTTTCCGTATCCGTGATGAAGATGGAAAGCGTACCGATATAAGAAAGAAGGATTTAAGGGAGATTAGAACTGGTTTTTGCGAAGAGCTAAAACTTAAAGGTTATGACGTTAAGGCAACACACAGGCAGCAGCAAGGACTTAATCAGTCTATCAGGGATGCTCACAGTACCGCTCCTAAGCGACAGAAGGGCGTTTATGAGGTTGTGGATGTTGGTTATGACCATTACCAGCATGATAAAACGAAGCCGAAGCAGCATTTCTTGAAACTGAAGACCCTTAACAAGGGGGTTGAAAAGACATACTGGGGGGCTGATTTTGGCGATCTTACATCACGAGAAAATGTTAAGAAGGGCGATCTTGTTAAGCTTAAAAAACTCGGTCAAAAGGAAGTAAAAATACCTGCACTTGATAAACATGGTGTTCAACATGGCTGGAAGACAGTCCATCGTAACGAGTGGAAGCTTGATAATCTTGGTGTTAAAGGTATCGATAGAACCCCTTCATCAAGTAAAGAACTGGTGCTTAACAGTGCTGCAATGCTTCAGAAGCAGCAGCTCCAGATGAAACAGTTCATCCAAATCAAACAAGCGATGCTCCAGAACGAACAAAAGATGAAGATTGGTATCAAATTAGGATAATTTCAAAAGCACTTGTAACTCATTGAATAAGATCGATTTATTTTATCACGAACTCCATTTTAAAGAAAAACCAACTACAGCTTAAAATTTTAGTTAAGTCATCTGTGAAAAGATCCCATCACGATCATTTGATCTGTCTTTTGTAATATATAAAGATAAATCATCTTAATATTGTTATTTTTGCAGCATAAACAAAGTGCGATATGAAGTTATGGCGATCGAAAGATCTACTTAACGGATTGAAAGCAGCACAAGTAGCTGATAAAGTCACTTCGAGATTAAAATTTGTCCTTTTTCTTTTTCTTATCCACTTCGGGGTCATCCGAGTCGAGAGAGCGCATGAAAGGAAAAATCTATGAAATGGTACGTTTTGCAATTTACTACGACGAGGTTTGCTGCTGTTTTCTCCCATCTTGAACAGCATAACTTTTCTTACTACTGCCCTATGATTTCAGAAAAGTATCGTCGCCCGGATAAACAAATCTCGTTCAGAGAAAGGCTGTTACCACTTTTCCCAGGGTATCTTTTCATCCAGGCCGATTTTGAAAAAATTCACTCATCTACTATCACCGCATTACCTTATGTTCAGCGGTTTATTGCTTTTGGTGGAGAGCCGTTACCTGTACCTGATGAGGAAATATTTAACGTACAACAAGGAGAACGGAATCAACTTAGCCATACTAACGCCCCCCGTTTGGTGGAAATAATGCTGATGGATGATCCAAGGAAGAGAAGTATAGCCATGCTCAACTACATCACAGAAAAAAGCTTAACCCACAAAATGAAACGGAAGAAAAATGACTGTTACCAGAAAAAAGACTTCAAGCAAGCGCAAGCCTCAACGTAATACCCTCTATCTCCCTTCTGACGTTCGTGATGAAGTTGAGCGAATCGCTGTTGAGATTAGCTACCGCCGGGGAAGGCGTATTTCTGACTCTGGTTTTGTGCAGTATCTCATTAAAACATGTTCACAAAAGGCAATAGATGAACTCATAAACGGAGCCGATATGGACTCCGAAGAGTAATCGTTCTGCCGATCTGTTCCGTGCTGTTCTGGCCGGGAGTAATCAATGTTATCTACCTCAGCTTTTATCGCGCTTGCTATGCAATGCGCCGCCAGCGTTCATCCTGATACTGCTCATGAAGTTGCAAGGGTTGAATCTGGCTTTAATCCTTATGCTATAGCCGAGATTATACCGAAAGGTGAGCGTAAGCCCGGTGATAGTGGCGTAATTTCTTATTTCCCAAGTTCTAAGGAGGATGCACTAAGCATAATAAAAAAAATTGAAGCTAGAAATCACCGTTATTCAACGGGTCTTATGCAAATAACAAGCACTAATTTTTCTAAATATGGCGTCAATGCAGAAAAACTTTTCTCGCCGTGTACAAACCTTACCGTATTCGAAAAAATCATGCTTGATTGCTATCAAAGGGGAGGGAGTTTAAAAAACGCTCTTAGTTGTTATTACTCTGGAAATTTTGTAACGGGGCAAAAATCTGAATTAAATTTTAATAATACGAGCTATACGCAGCGTATTGGTTATAGCCGTCCAGACAACAAAAAGGTATGGGCTGTTCCATCGGTTAAGGATGAAATAGGAAAGGAGACTGCAACACAGGACATTACGCGAAAAGAAACTACTGTTTATCCAAAATATGCCATGCGTGGCACCGTATCAGATGAAAAGGAAACAAACGATGTTGAAACTGAATAAACGTTACTTAACACTCACTGTCTTTATGGCTGCCTTAATGCTTTGTGTTGCGGAACCAGCTTTTGCTGATGATGTATCTACAAAGACTACCGGTTTTTTACAAAAGATCATTGATTTCCTTACTGACTTGAGAAAACCAGCAATCACCATTATTTGCTTAGGTATTGCATATATTGCGCTGTTTGCACGTCAACATATGACATGGATTTATCCTCTGATTATCGGGATGATTATCTTTATCATTGCTCCTTACGTACCGGACTGGTTGTCATAAGTTAATCTCAGGGGCGTAAATATGAGTACTCTTTTTAAAGGGCTGACACGCCCCGCTTTAATCCGGGGGTTGGGCGTTCCGCTCTACCCCTTCCTTGGAATGTGCCTTATTTCTGTATTACTTGGTGTATGGATTCATGATGCAATGTATGCACTCATATTGCCAGGGTGGTATGCCATCAAGCGAGTAACACAGATCGATGAGCGTTTCTTTGACCTGCTTTATCTACGAACTGTAATCAAAGGTCATCCCTTGTCAAACAAACGCTTCAGTGCCGTCCATTATGCGGGGAGCCAGTATGATGAAGTTGATATTTCCAGAGTGGACAATTTTATGAAGCTGAAAGACCAGTCTTCTATTGAGGAGCTGATACCGTACTCTTCTCATATCACAGATAATCTAATCGTCACAAAAAGCCGTGATTTGCTGGCTACCTGGCATATTGACGGCGCTTACTTTGAATGTGTTGATGAGGAGGATCTGACGTTACTGACAGACCAACTCAACACGCTTATTCGAAGCTTTGAGGGTAAGCCTGTGACGTTCTACACACACCGTGTTCGTGTAAAGAAAGAGGTTCAGTCTTCATTTAACAGTAAAATCCCATTTGTTAACCGGGTTATGAATGATTATTACCGTTCTCTTTCTGAGCCTGAATATTTTGAAAACAAACTTTATCTGACAGTCTGTTATAAGCCTTTCAATGCTGAAGATAAAGTTTCACATTTTCTTTCAAGGAATAAGCGGAATAAAAATATTTTTGATGAACCCATTAACGACATGAACGAAATTTGTGGCAGACTTGATACTTATCTGTCCAGGTTCCACTCTCGCCGTCTTGGTTTGTTTGAAGAAAATAGCAAGGTATTTTCTGACCAACTTTCCCTTTTTCAGTATCTGCTATCCGGGAAGTTTCAAAAGGTAAGAGTAACTAATAGTCCTTTTTATACTTATCTTGGCGGTAAAGACTTGTTTTTCGGTAACGATGCAGGGCAAATTACAGCTTCTGATCACGCCAGATATTTCCGGTGCATTGAAATAAAGGATTACTTTCAGGAGACGGACGCCGGAATTTTTGATGCGCTGATGTATCTCCCTGTTGAATATGTCTTTACATCGTCTTTCACTACGATGGATAAGCAAGCCTCCATCAAGGCGCTGGACGATCAGATTGATAAGCTTGAGATGACTGATGATGCGGCTAAATCATTGCTGGCTGATTTGCATGTTGGTCTGGATATGGTTTCCAGTGGTTACAACTCTTTTGGTAAGAGTCACCAGACGCTGATTGTTTTTGCTGACACGCCGGAACGTCTGGTTAAAGACACCAATATAGTGACCACAACCCTTGAAGACCTTGGGCTTATTATCACATATTCGACCCTGAGTCTTGGGGCTGCGTATTTTGCTCAGTTACCGGGTAATTATAACTTGCGCCCTCGCTTGTGTACCCTTAGCAGTCTTAATTTTGCTGAAATGGAAAGCTTCCATAACTTCTTTACAGGGAAAGAAAAAGGGAATACCTGGGGTGACAGATTAATTACCTTGCGCGGTTCTGGTAATGATATTTATCACCTCAACTACCATATGACCACGGAAAACCAGAATTTCTTTGGTAAAAACCCAACGCTGGGACATACGGAAATTCTTGGGACATCAAACGTAGGTAAAACTGTCCTTTTAATGACGAAAGCATACGCCGTACAACAGTACGGTGCGCCGGAGTCCTTTCCGTCTAACCGAAAGGTCAGGAAACTGACCACTGTTTTTTTTGATAAAGACAGGGCGGGTGAAGTCGGCATTCGCGCTATGGGAGGTGAATATTACCGGGTTAAGGGTGGCGCACCGACCGGGTGGAATCCAGCGGCTCTGAAGCCAACCAAGCGTAACATCGCTTTTATGAAGGATTTGATAAGACTGATTTGTACGCTTAATAACAATACCCTGGATGATTACCAGAACGGCCTGATTTCAGATGCAGTTGAGCGTTTAATGGCAAGGGAAGATCGTTCATTCCCTGTCAGTAAACTTATTCCGCTTATTCTTGAACCAGATGATGCAGAAACTAAGCGTCATGGTATCAAGGCTCGTCTTAAAGCGTGGAAACAGGGAGGTGAATACGGCTGGGTCATTGATAATCGCACAGATACTTTTGACGTATCCAATCTGGATGTTTTTGGTGTTGATGGTACGGAATTTCTGGATGATAAAGTTGTTGCCCCGGTAGCTTCGTTTTATCTGATTTATCGCGTAACAATGCTGGCCGACGGCCGACGACTCATTATTTATATGGATGAGTTCTGGCAGTGGCTGAACAACGATGCTTTCAGGGATTTCGTTTATAACAAACTCAAGACTGGACGTAAGCTGGATATGGTGCTCGTTGTCGCTACGCAGTCGCCGGATGAGCTGATTAAAACGCCGATAGCAGCTGCTGTTCGTGAACAGTGTGCCACACATATCTATCTTGCAAATCCTAAAGCCAAGCGTGGGGAATATGTCGACGGCCTACAGGTAAAAGAGCTTTATTTTGACAAAATTAAAGCTATTGACCCGCTTTCGCGTCAGTTCATGGTGGTCAAAAACCCACAGCGGCAGGGCGAACGCGATGACTTTGCAGCCTTTGCAAAGTTAGATCTGGGTAAAGCCGCTTATTATCTCCCGATTTTAAGTGCTTCTACGGAGCAGCTGGAGCTGTTCGATGAAATCTGGAAAGAAGGGATGAAACCGGAAGACTGGATTGATATCTATCTTGAACGTGCCAATCGTGGAATTAATTAAGGTGAATATGATGAAAAAACAATTTCTGGCCGCAACGCTCATCTGTTGCTCGGCAAGCGCCTTTGCTATAGGTAGCGGGGTGATTGTGCATGATGCAAAGTCAGCGTTAGATACGGCGGCGCAGTGGGTAAAAGAGGCCAAACAGTGGGAGAACGAGCTTACGGCCTATAAGGACGAGCTGTTAACGAAAACAGGTATCCGTGACGTTCAGGGGCTGGTTCAGGACGCACAGTCTGTCAGTAAGGAACTAACACAGATTTACGACCAGGGTAATGCATTTATCGATGACTACATTAAAAACCCTGATGCTGTGCTCTCTGCGCAGGCTAAATCGCTGCTTTCCGACTACAAGGTAACGGATACCTGTAAAGGGCTGGGGTACACAGGTAACCAGGTTCGGGGCTGTGAAGCGACGTTCCTGTCCCAGCTGGCAGGGGTTGAGTACGGTAATCAGCTTGAAGAAAAGCTGCGTAGCGACAACCAGTCGATGAAAGACCTTATCGACCAGGTTAAAAACGCGAAGGACACAAAAGCTACGCAGGACGCGACTAATGCTGTCTCTCTGGAGAACCTGAAGTTCGAGAAGCTCAAATTTCAGTATGAAATGTATCGCGATAAGCAGCGCGATCTTGCAGAATACAAGGAGAACATGCTACAGGCTGCTTTTCGAGAAAAGCAGTTAAATGCAGAAGAGCCATCTTTTAAAGGAGCGTTTTCTGCAAACGATTATCAGATGAAATAAGGAAAAACATGAAACAGATGAAAATTGCATTTTTGACTGGTGCTGTTCTTATTCTTGCTGGATGTGAGGATGTTAAATCTGCTGATTGGTGGCAAGAACATCATCTTGAGGCCGAAAAGAAGGTGGCTGAATGCAAGGCTTCTGGCAGTGATAGTGACAATTGTCAAAATGCTAAAGATGGATTGTTTAGATATAAGCAATTACATGCAGCAGAACCTTCCTTTAAAGATGCATTTAAGGGGATTGTTAAAGATAAAAATTAACGGGAGCTGTTATGGCAACCTCTGATTATTTTGAAACAGCCCGTGATGTTATTGTAAGTGTTCTTGACCAGTCTTTGGCTGGTCAGTTAGATAGCTTTTCATCAATAGCATACACGCTGGGAAAGTATGGGATATCGATATATGTTTTGTGGTATGCCTATACAGTAGTCGTAGGGAAGCAGAAATCTCATGTTCAGGATTTTATCTGGAATTTATTTCGTTTTTGGCTGATTCTTGTTTTTGTCAGAAATATGGGGGGTTGGTTAGATAGTGCAAATCAGGCTATAGATGGATTGAAAACAACATTTGCCGGAGGAGATCCTTGGAAGTGGCTTGATCAGTTATGGACAAAAGTTCTTGAAGTTGCAAAATATCTTATGTCAAAAGACACTTCTAAATACGTAAAAACTGATGGTTCTATTGCTGCTTTGTTGACGTATGCAGGAGGGATATTAGCTATGCTACTTACCTCGATTGTTTACCTTGCAGCAGAGGTTACGCTAAAAGTACTTTCTGTTACAGCGCCTCTTTTTATTCTTTGCCTGTCATTCGGTTTTTTACGTCAGATGTTTAATAGCTGGCTTCAATTAATATTCAGCTCATGCTTTATATTTCTATTTGGAGGTCTGGCGATTAAAGCTGGTATGACTTTCCTTAACGGAGTGCTATCAGTCTCAATAACTAATGTAAATGAATTGAATCTGATATCTACAGGTGCTCAGGCTGGGGTTGCAGGGTTATTTATGGCATGGATTATCTGGCAGGCCAAAACCTATGCTTCACAGCTCGCTGGTGTTGGCGTTGAGGGGGCATTGCAGGGAGCTGCTGCTATGGGGATAGGTGCTGGCGTATTTGGTGCTTCCCGCATGGCGCGTGGTGCTCTTGGCATGGGGAGAAACGCAGGTATTGGCGCATGGAAGGGCATTAGTCGTCAGAAAGGGGGGCTTGGTCAGTCTCCGGGAATGTCCGGTAAGCTGGGTAATCTGACCGGGCAGGGGTTAAACATTGGTGCAAAAAAACTGCGTAGTGCCGCAATCGAAATGGCTAAGAAGAAATATGGAGGATAGGTGAATAATTTATTATATATGTTTATTTTCATCTTTTTTATTACTGCCTAGTTGATAATGTCTTTTTTTTACCAGTTAATCCCACTCTATTTTCTCACTCATCTTTAATCTCAGGTTTTACTATGAAACTAATTATCACGTTTTTCGTGACGCTTTGTCTGTTTGGTTGTCAGGCGTCGCACAAACAACCTCCGGTTTCCGGGAAAAGCGAACCTGTTAATTCAGCAGAGGTAATGCGCAATGGGGTTTAAAATTCTAGAATTAAAACTACCCGGTTTTAATAAGAAAAAAGAAGTAACGGACTCTTCAACCACATTTGAAGAGAAAAATGTAGTGTTACAGGAGAAAATGAACCGCATATATAAATTTGGTGGTATTGCCGGGATGGCCGTTGGTGTGTTGTCGTTGCTTGCCCTGAATGGTGCGCTTCCGTTAAAGAGTACGGTTGTCGAGGCTTATCTTATTAATGGTGTCACTGGCGTTGCTGAAAGACTGACTTCTGTTAAAAAAGAAAATCTCTCTGAAAATGAAGCGCTGGCAAAATACTTTATCACTCAGTACGTTAAACGTCGCGAAGGTTATAACTATTTTAGTCTTCAGCATGACTATGATTATGTATTGCTCTATAGCGCTGAAAATGTGGCAACTGAATATAATGCTCTAATCAATAGCAGTAATTCACCTAAAGTCATTTACAGAAAAGCTGAAAGAACGGCTACCGTGCAAGATAAGCCGTCTGTCATTATCAGCCCGTCATCCCGTCCTGATGATAAGGATATGGGGGCATATGTTCGCTTTAAACTAACCGTCAGGGATGTGGCGACAGGCCAAAATAATGATGAATACTGGAATATCCGGCTAACTTACCGGATTGAGCCACAGGTCGAAATGGCATCGGGTGAACGTAATAATAATCCGCTCAAATTCGTTGTAACCAGCTACGTTCGCGATAAAGAAGTTAAAGGGTGAAAATATGAAAATAAGAAAAGGAGCGTTAGTAATTGCGCTTCTGATGGCTGCGCACATTTGTAATGCGGCAGTACAGCCATCGGGAAGCCGCTTCGATCCACGAAACCAGATTGTCAGTTATAACCCTCAAAATACGACTGTTATTAACAGTGCAGTCGGCTATACAACCACACTGGTATTTGATGACGACGAAACTGTTATCAGTGCCAGAACAGGCTTCCCCCAAGGATGGTCGGTGAATAAAGAAGATAATCTTGTTTATGTCGAAGTGAAGCCAGTTAAACAGACGGTGCAGAACAACAACACGGACGAGAACGGAAAGCAGTCATCTGAAGTCGTTAACGTGGCTCTTGACCCTGAAACCGATCTGGAACGCTGGCGAACAAACCTGTTTGTCCGTACCACAAAACGCAATTACAGCATGGAGCTGAACGCCCGGACGTTTCGCCAGCCGGATAAAATTGCTTTTGTTGTGAATTACCAGTACCCGCAGGAAAGGCGTAAAGAGCAGGCCGAGATCGAGAAAAAAAGGATTGAGGCTTACAACAAGCGGCAGGAAGAAAAAACCATCAACAACGCGCTTGAAAATGCCAAATCTCCGCGCAACTGGCAGTACTGGAAGCGAGTTGCTGAAGGTAGCCAGGATATCAGCCCGGATTATGCATATGACGATGGCCGTTATACCTGGTTTGGATTCAGCCCACTGAAGAAAATCCCGAGTATTTTTGTCATGAGCGGCGATCAGGAAACCCTGACTAATCCGGTAGTGAAGAAAAGCAGCAGTTTTACCGTTGTGGGTGTGCCTGTAGACCAGCGTTTTGTGTTGCGTATCGGAAATCAGGTTGTCGGGGTTGAAAATCGGGGCTTTGGCAAAGTCCGGCTTCCGGCAGGAGACACCGTATCTCCGAAAGTTGAAAAAGAGGTGATCCAGTGAGCGAACAGGAAAATAAAACTCTCACCGCCGTTGAAATTGAGCGGGAACTGCGCGAACGGCGACAGAAAGAGCTTGAGCAGGCCGACAAAACAGATAAAGAGGAGGATTCAGGACGGCCAGCTAACAGCCTGGGCATCGAGAAGCTTAAAAAATCACGTAAGGGGCTAATCATCATTGTGGCCGCCTTTGTTCTGCTGGCTGCTGGGGTATCCGTCTATTATGTCCCTTCCATCATCCGTTCAATGTCCAGTAATGACGAAAAACCAGCCAGTAGTGATGTGGCTACGGGGTCGGTGAAGCGTCAGACCGGGTTAAGCGATGACGTTGACCCTTTTAATTCTGACCAAAAGACGCAGGGCGGGCAGGAAGAGAAAAAAGGGGATAACAACAGCGGGAAAGCTGAAGCAGCGCCAGAAAGCGTACAGCATAACTTCAGCCGTGCGCTTGATGTGTCTTATGGTGGCAGTAGCTCTGCGGCATCGGGAGGTTCCGGCAGCGCCTCAACACAAACAGCCAGTGAAACCAAAGGTGGAGGTAATACCAGCACGACACAGGAGGTCGAGCCTGTTAATGCCGGAGCGCCCGTATCGCTGTCGAAAATTACCAGGGTTCCCTATGATCCCAATCTATTTATTCCAGAAAATACGGGCATACCCTGTTCACTGGACAGAAAGTTTATCTCTGATCTCGCAGGAAAACTGGTCTGCACGGTTAATTCTGACATTTACAGTGCCAACGGTAATGTAAAACTCATCGAAAAAGGAACTGCCGCCCATGTGATTTATAAAGCCGGTTCCCTTCAGCACGGTCAGGGCGCTGTATTCCTTATGGCGACCAAACTGAGAACACGCACTGCACCGTTTATCGATATTCCGCTGATTGATACACAGGCGGCTGGGCCATTAGGTGAGGCCGGAGCGTCAGGCTGGATTGATACGCATTTTTGGGAGCGTTTTTCCGGGGCTATGATGGTTGGCATGATCCCCGATGTGGCTCAGTGGGCGAGTGGAGCCGCTAAAAACAATAAGGATAACCAGACGGACTATACCGCAAACAGCCGACAGGCTTTTGCTGATATCGCCCGTGAAGCCTTTTCTAACAGTGTGAATATTCCACCAACGCTTTATAAAAATCAGGGGGAGATTATTACTCTGATTGTCGGTCAGGATCTGGATTTCTCAGGTATCTATAAACTGAAAATGCGATAAGAGGTCAGGTAATGCAGGGTGATATTAATACTGAAAATCGCCATATTGTTTACGATATCGTGAATGATTATTTTCATCAGTGGCTAAATAGTGTGGAGGGTTTAACCGAGATTGCCGTAAATCGTCCCGGTGAACTGTTTGTTAAAGTCAGGGGTAAATGGCAGCAACACCAAACGAATATGACTTTTGGTGACTGTATGTCATTTGCTGGGGCAATTTCTGATTATCATGATGGGGGTTCTGTTACGCCAGAATATCCATTGCGCTCTGCCACGCTCCCCCTTGGGGAGCGCGTACAGATTGTCATCCCCCCGGCAACGGAACGTGAAACGGTATCAATCACAATTCGTAAGCCGTCCAGTGTTTTTATTGACCATGAAACATTCGTTAAACAGGGTTTCTACTCGAAGCTAAATCAGGGCGCTGATTTCAGGAATAAAGAGGACGAATTATCTTTAATGTTTAAAGATAATCGTTTTGAACGGTTTATTCCTGAATGTCTGGTTAAAGGTAAAACGATGGTGTTCTGTGCCGGAACCGGAGCCGGGAAAACCACGTTTGCAAATGCCTGTCTGCAATACATCCCTCATCATCTGCGATGTGTTTCAATAGAAGATACTGATGAGGCAAAATTCCGTTTTCATAAAAACCATGTGAAGCTGTATTACCCGTCAGAGGGTGAAAGTATCGTTGTTAACTCGGCCTCTCTACTACGTTCTGGTTTTCGTATGAATCCAGACAGGATACTGATGACAGAAGTTCGTGGCGCGGAAGCCTGGGATTTTCTTAAAGGTTCAAGTTCCGGCCACGCAGGAAACATAACCACGGTACATGAAAGCACGCCTGAAGATGCTGTGCTTGGCCTTGTTCAGCGGTGTTATATGAACCCGGAATGCCAGAATCTGCCCTATAACATTATACTGCGAAGGGTTTTGAGCAACGTCGATGTAATCATGAGTATTAAGTACATTGATGACGAAGATCTACGCTTTGCATCGGGTATTTACTATCGCGATATTCACTTTCAGGAATACTTTGAAAAGCTGAAGGAGTGATCATGTCTCTTAAACTCCCTGATAAAGGGCAGTGGCTCTTTATCGGTTTTGTTATGTGTCTTTTTACGTATTATGCAGGTTCTGTTGCTGTCTACTTTTTTAATGGTAAAACGCCACTGTTCATATGGAAGAACTTCGACTCTATGTTACTCTGGCGACTCATGACAGAAAGTAATATACGGTCAGATATCAGAATTACGGCAATGCCCGCTCTTCTTTCTGGTTTAGCTGCCTCAGTTATCGTTCCCGTTTTTATTATCTGGCAATTGAATAAAAAAGATTTTTCTCTCTATGGTGATGCGAAATTTGCCAGCGATGATGATTTAAAAAAATCAAAGCTGCTAAAATGGGAGAAAGAGAATGACGACGATATACTTGTCGGCGCTTACAAGGGAAAATATCTCTGGTATACGGCTCCTGATTTTGTTTCGCTGGGTGCAGGTACACGCGCGGGTAAAGGTGCTGCAATAGGAATTCCTAATCTTCTGGTAAGAAAGCACTCTCTTATTGCTTTAGACCCAAAACAGGAACTGTGGAAAATCACCAGTAAAGTTCGCGAGGTGATTCTCCAGAATAAAGTTTTTTTGTTAGACCCCTTTAACAGTAAAACGCATAAGTTTAACCCGCTTTTCTATATTGATTTAAAAGCTGAGAGTGGCGCTAAAGACTTACTGAAGCTGATAGAAATTCTGTTCCCGTCTTATGGTATGACGGGAGCCGAAGCCCACTTTAACAACCTTGCCGGGCAATACTGGACTGGCCTTGCAAAACTGCTTCACTTTTTTATCAATTACGCTCCTGACTGGCTTAACGAATTCAATCTTAAACCCATTTTCTCAATCGGTTCTGTTGTTGACCTTTACAGCAATATTGATCGGGAAAACGTACTGGCTAACCGTGAAGACTTTGAGGGGATAGCGGGATTAGATGAAACGGCATTGTTTCACTTACGGGATGCATTGACGAAAATCCGTGAGTACCACGAAACTGAAGACGAACAGCGTTCAAGTATCGATGGTTCATTCCGTAAAAAAATGAGTCTGTTTTACCTCCCTACCGTCAGAAAATGTACTGACGGTAATGATTTTGACCTTCGCCAGCTGCGCCGGGAAGATATCTCTATTTATGTTGGCGTGAATGCGGAGGATATGTCCCTTGCCTATGACTTCCTGAACCTGTTCTTTAACTTTGTCGTTGAAGTCACATTGAGGGAAAACCCGGATTTTGACCCAACGCTTAAGCATGACTGTTTAATGTTTCTAGATGAGTTCCCTTCAATTGGTTATATGCCGATTATTAAAAAAGGTTCGGGGTACATTGCAGGCTTTAAACTCAAGCTTTTGACGATTTATCAGAATATCAGCCAGCTTAATGAAATCTACGGTATAGAGGGAGCTAAGACTCTGATGAGTGCGCACCCTTGCCGGATTATCTATGCTGTCAGTGAAGAGGATGATGCTAAAAAGATTTCAGAGAAGCTTGGTTATACAACCGCTAAGTCTACTGGTTCCAGTAAAACGAGCGGTCGTTCGACATCAAAAAGCAATTCCGAAAGTGACGCTCAACGCGCTCTGGTACTTCCACAGGAGCTGGGAACGCTGGAGTTTTCAGAGGAGTTTATCATCCTGAAGGGTGAGAACCCTGTTAAAGCCAAAAAAGCCCTTTACTACCTTGATTCGTATTTTATGGACAGGCTTATGCTGGTAAGTCCGAAGCTGGCTGCTTTAACGTCCAGTCTTAACAAGACAAAAAATATCTTTGGTGTTAAGGGGCTTAAATACCCTTCAAAAGAAAAAATGCTTTCCGTAGGTGAGCTTGAATCTGAGGTTTTATTATGAAAAGAATAGTGCTGGCTGGTTTTGTCTTTCTTTCTGCCTGTTCATCACCTCCTGAACCCCCACAGGTTGACTGGAAGAAAAACCCGGAAACAATGAATTCACAGTTAATGGACTGGCAACCTACTTTTACGGTAATTAAATCTGACCGTGTTAATTCATCCTGGATAAAGGTTATAAAAAACTTTACTCCTGAGAACCGTCTTTACGATGATGCGGTTTTCTATGCTGTTGCTCATTCAGACTCAATTATTATTGAAAGTAGCCGGGGTGAAGACTTCTTTACTGCAAAAAACTGGCTTAGGTCTAACGGTGCATATGGATTAATCCAGTACCGATATAAGCGTGATGAATTTGGTGTTAAATCCATCAATATCTATCTTCAGAAAGGATGACATTATGAATGTTCGCAATGTGCTTATAGTTCCGCTCGTTCTTGCTGTGTTGACAACGCCTGCTTTAGCCAAAAAGCATAACCACACTGACGGGTTAAACCAGACGGGTGATCCATGTGAATTGTTAACCTGCATGGCCGGAAAATTACAGGGGGATACACAGCCAGCCTGTCAGACAGTTAATCAGCGCTTTTTCAATGTCCGGGTTTTTACCCCCTACTATAATCCTGAAGCCACAGCAAGGCTTAGGCAAAGTATCTTAAATACCTGTGACGGCGCTGTAATCAATAAAGACAATCTGGAAATGATTATTCAGCGCTATGGTCGCTCATTCCAGGAATAACGATAACCCCGCAAATTTCAGATTTTAATCTGAGATTTGCGGGGTTGAACAACCGAAGGACGTTAGTTATGGATAAAATGATTTTAAAAATGTCACGTCATAATATTCAAACAGTAACGGTTACTCAGAATCTAAGTGATTTGAAAAATACAGGTAATGAGACAGTAAATGCGATTATCGAAAACTGTACCGCTTACATCTCTCTGGTTAATTGCAATGATAAAATTTTTCTGGATGAATGTGACGTTGAGAAACAGGATAAAGAGGATTAAAGATTATGGCGAAGATTATTATGGGATCAGCAGCAGGAAGAGTCAGTGATATTCTGTTTATTTTCATAGGATACTCTAAAACGGTTGCCTCAGTGTTTACTCGGCTACTCTTTTTTATGGCTTGGTTCCCTGTATTGGTTTATGGGTTTTATCGTATCGCCGTTATCTTATGGGGAAGTACATCTGAATCTGAATACTATTACTTTGAGCGTTTTTTTAATTATACAATTAATTTGTATAGCTTGATTATTCCTATGTTGGTAGTTGTTGGTGTTTCAATCATCGTGATTTTCTCACTGTTTAAGATAGGAACTATCATGTGGGAGGAAAAGAAACGATGAAGTGTTTTCTTTATGCTTTTTCTCTTTTTGTAGTCGTGCTTCCAGCTACGTTGTGTGCAGCAGAAATTCAGGGAAAAGTTATCCGTGTGCTCGATGGTGACACCATCGAAGTATTGCAGGATAAAAAGCCCGTCAGGATTCGCCTGGCAAACATCGATGCACCGGAAAAGAAACAGGCTTTCGGGCGCTGGTCAACCAATCAGCTTAAAGGCCTGGTTGCAGCGCTGCCCGTCACGGTGACGTATACGCAGACAGATCGCTACGGGCGTATTATCGGGCGTGTGTTCACGGCGAACGGCACAGAGGCCAACCGCTTTATGGTGCAATCTGGTGCAGCATGGGTTTACGACAAGTACAACAGCGATAATTCATTACCGGCTCTGCAAAGGGCAGCACAGGAACAAAAGCGCGGCCTGTGGGCTGACAGTCAACCAGTGCCGCCGTGGGAATGGCGGCATAGTAAATAAAGAGGAATGAAACGATGATGACTGAATCCGATAAAGAACGTTTCAATAACCGCTTATGTGTTGGTAACTTGCTTGTAAGTGCAGATGTTTATGTTACACCAGGCATGACAGAAAGCGCGGCTGAGGTAAAGTTAATCGTCCCTAACGATGATTATCAAAAGGCAATGGATTTGTATGATCGTATTTGCCAGTTTGCTTTGCTTCATGGTGAAGATTTACAAGGGTTGTTCCAGACAGACAGATATTACTATATGTCATGTTTCGTGCGTGATATTGAAGCATTTAAGAAAGAATTTGAAAATGAGGAGGAGTTAAACCCTTTATTCAATCATGATAAGGGTGAAACGGCTGAGTTTCTTATCAGTTTCCCGGAGAAAGCTAACTATGATGATAAGGAACCAGTTAAACAATCCTTTCTGGAAATCACACAAAAACATGTCGATTCATTAGATGAACTTACATGGGGTAATTTTGAACACAGAGCATTCACTGGCGGAACGGTAGGTTTTGGCATCAATCCCCATACAATGGAACGCATTAACTTTGATGATGAGCGTGACAAAATAACAAAACTATCTCGTAAGGATTTCGTAGCGTCTAATCTCACTGATTCTTTCGAAGATGATTTTTATGTCAATCCTTTGTTCAATAAAGCAGAACAAATTGGTGAGATTGACGGTTATTCCGTTTTCTTCAATCCCAGGGGTTTTTATTTTTACTGGAACAAAGAAACCGAATACCTGCTTGAAAGCTGGCTGACGTTTCCTGCTTATCCGTATGGCTGGTAAAGGAGCCAATAATGAAAGTGAGTTCAATAAAGACGGTTTATGATTTTATGCGTTACTGCCGTATGCCGCTCTGGTTTCAGCGTTCAATCAGGGATATGAAAGTCGGTGACACCTTCATTCTTGGAAAATACACGCAGCCTGTTTCTCACGACAGTGATTCGTTTTGTGTACCTCCGCGCTATTCAGCTTGTCTGGATGGTAGCGAAGCTTGCTTCGTTGCGGAGGCGTGGATAGAAAAAGAGCGCGGGGTATACTCTTTTTACGCTACATGGACATTCCCGACAAAACCAGAACGTGCGCATGTTATGACATTTGGGGAATTCAGAATCCACAAAGGCGGCATTATAGAGTTCGATAATAAAAACGTTGAACCTGACGATAAGAACCATACGGTAAGAAGTTTCGCGCTTGTATCTCGTTATCTCGCGCATATGCTCAACTGCATGTCTGATGAAGATAAAAAAGTCTATTTTAAGAATAACAGTTCTCCTTTATTCAATGGTGTATGGCTGGATAGTGATTGTAATGAAAGGAGACAGCGTGCCGTAGAAGTGGATGGGAAAATTAAACGAGTATGGATTAATTACAAAGATTATATGCCAACGCATCAACTTTCCGCAATTGTTGAAGCTGCCTTTGCTACTGGCGCACTTCAGCTGGAGGATTAAAAATGGAACATGATAAGAAAACAGCACAAGACGCCCTGAAAAAATCGCAAGGGCATGTTCTGGTTCATGGGAGGACGGGGACAGGAAAAAGTAAACTACTCGAAGAAGCAACTATCCCCGATTCGCGTTACTTTGACTTTTCAAAAATGTGCGGTGCAACATGTTATCCAGACTTGCATTTCCTTTGCCGTACTAATGAAGATATTTACTTGGATCATATTCTGGATGCGAAGGAATCCACTGTCATTCTCGATAGTGTAGAATTTTCACAGAACATAAATGATTCATTTCTGTATGATTTTTTAAAAATCATGAGCGCCAGAGGGAAGCGAGTTATTGCTGTTGCATTTACTTCTAACACTCTGGAAAACTTTAAGCCAGTGTTTGAGTATGAAATAGAAACCCGGCGATTAGAAGATGGTTCTTTCACCTGCACAACAACGAGTAAAACAGGCAGCGTGGAGTCATTATTGAAAAACCGATATGTCTGGGAGGATGATGACAATGAAGATACTTTTTCATTAGCAAGGGATGTCAGTGACCAGCTATCAATAATAGTTAACGCCTTTGACAAAGATAATGCACAAGAAATTATCGTTGCGGCAGTGGGCGAAATTCAGTCCTTAGTACAAAAAGATTGTATTGACAGGAGCCATTAATATGAGACTTTTTATTGCTGAAAAACCATCATTAGCAAAAGCGATTTTCGAAGGATTAGGTGGCAACCCTAATACGGAGAAGAAAAACGGTTATTTTGAACACGGCGCTGATGCTGTTACCTGGTGTTATGGTCATATGCTTGAGCTTTATGACCCGCAGGATTATGACGAAAAATATGCTAACTGGCGATTCAGCGATTTACCGATTAAAGCCGTTTATCCACCCACGTACAAACTAAAACCTGAATCTGAAGCACAGACCCGCATTATTCTGTCGCTGATAGAAAAAGCCGATAGCATTGTTCATGCTGGCGACCCCGACGATGAAGGGTGTTTACTGGTTGATGAGATTTTAGGTTATGCCGGAAACAAGAAGCCCGTCCAGCGGCTGCTGGTTGCCGATCTCAACCTTGCGCCAGTGCAAAAATCGCTGGCAAACATGCAGCCTAACGAAAAATTTCGCGGCATGACAGATAGCGCTTTGGCACGTTCTCTGTGCGATCAGGACTTTGGTTATAATATGACGCGAGGCTGTACGCTCAAAGGCCGTGAGAAGGGATATGACGGTGTTCTGAACGTTGGTCGTGTACAGAGTGCGGTTCTCGGACTGGTGAACATGCGCACGCTGGCAAACCAGAATCACACTGAAAGCTTTTACTACGATGTTTTCGCCAGTCTGAAGATGAACGGGAATCATATTAAGGCGAAATATCAGACAACGGACGGCGATCAGATCGACGATAAAAAACGCCTGATTTCAGAAGCACAGGCCGCGCATATTGCCGAACGGGTAGCGGGTAAGGACGCTATCGTGACGATCGCGACAACTAAACCGGAAAATACCAAACCGCCGCTGCCCTTGAACTTGTCCACGCTTCAGCAACTTTGTGCAAAACGATACGGTTATACGGCTAAGGAAACGCTGGATGTGATGCAGGGGCTGTATGAAACACACAAGCTGCTGACCTATCCCCGCTCTGACAACCGCTATCTTTCAGATGAGCATTTTTATCAGGCCGGGGATATTGCAGTCGCTATCGCGGCCACAATGCCGGAACTGGCGTCGGCAACCGCAGATATGGAGAAGGAACAAAAGCATAAAGCCTTTAACGCCAGTAAGATCGAGGCACACCATGCCATTATTCCGACGACGAAAAGCGGAGCCGGTATTCAGCTCAGTGAGAAAGAGCGGAACGTCTATAACCTGGTGGCCGTCTATTTCATTGGTCTGTTTTACCCGGATGCCATCCGTGACAAAACAAAAATTCACTTCGATATTAAAGGTGATACCTTCACGGCCACACAAAGCGTTCTGATACAAAAGGGC
>OKID01000084.1_pt1 | contig 32349 bp, 31 predicted proteins | sample 1610601 | NCBI WGS metagenome assembly OKID01 (sample SAMN04436667, study PRJEB24849) | human gut metagenome | biome: human gut; feature: NICU; material: stool | host: Homo sapiens | place: USA: Saint Louis, MO | collected 2010-06-09 | reverse complement strand
CGCGCCGTCGCAGCAGCTTCCACGCGCCCCAGCCGCCGGCGGCGAGCGCGGCCAGATAGCACGCCGCCATCGTGCGCAGGCCGACCAGCGGCCCCGCGTTGACGCCGCGATGCAGCCGCAGGTGCAGCGAGCTGTGGCCGCTGCCCAGGTCCATCGCCAGCTGCAGCGCCAGCGCGGCGCAGAACACCAGCAGGGCGACCCCGAACCCCGTGCGCGGCCACGTGGCCTGCGCGTTGGGGCGGCGCAGCACCCAGGCCAATGCCGTGGCTGCGGCCAGCGTCACCGCGATCCACATCAGCGCGGTGGCGGGAGACGTAGCGGCCACCGGCATTGCACCAGTGGCCGCGATCAGGGCAACGCGCTTACTTGCGGGTGCCGTCGAGCCAGTTCGGGCCCTTGTTGGTAAGGAAGAACACATAGACCACCAACGATACCGCGATCGTGGCGGTCACGTAGATGGCGAACCAATCGACGTGGCCGGTCTTCAGCGCGCCCTGGTACAGCAGCGGGGCGGTGCCGCCGAACAGCGAGTTGGCCAGCGCATAGCCCAGGCCCACGCCCAGTGCACGCACGTGGGTGGGGAACAGCTCGGCCTTCACCACCGCGTTGATCGAGGTGTAGCCGGTGAGGATGACGAATGCCAGCGCCAGGGTCAGGAAGGCCAGGGTGGCGTCATGCTGGTGCGGCAGCTGGGTGATCAGGTACCAGCTGTACAGCACGCCGCCGACGCCGAAGAACACCAGCAGGGTCTTGCGGCCGATGATGTCCGACAGCCAGCCACCGACCGGTTGCAGCACCATCAGGAAGGCCAGCACGCCCAGGTTGATCAGGGTGCCGGTCATCGGGTCGTTGCCGGCGAAGGCGCTCTGGATCATCTTCGGGCCGTTCACCGAGTAGGTGTAGAAGGCCACGGTGCCGCCAGCGGTGATCAGGAAGCACAGCAGCAGCGGCCGCCACTGGTGCACGAACAACTCGTACATCGAACCGGACTTCTTTGCCTTGCCCTCGCGCGCGGCCTCGATCGACGACTCCGACAGCGACTCGTCCATGCCCCGGCGCAGCCAGAACACCACCACCGCGGCGATGCCACCGATGCCGAAGGCGATGCGCCAGCCCCACTCGGAGATCTCCGGCTTGCCCCAGAAGGTCAGCATCAGCAGCAGGGTCAGCTGGGCCAGCACGTGGCCGCCGACCAGGGTGACGTAGTGGAACGAGGACAGGAAGCCGCGACGGCCCGGAATGGCGGCCTCGGACATGTAAGTGGCGCTGGCACCATACTCGCCGCCAGTGGCGAAGCCCTGCAGCAGGCGCGCGAACAACAGGATCACGGCGGCCCAGATGCCGATGCTGGCGGCGGTGGGGGTGATGGCGATGAGGAACGAGCACAGCGCCATCAACGTGACCGAGACGGTCAGCGCCAGGCGGCGGCCGTGGCGGTCGGCGAAGCGGCCGAAGAACCAGGCGCCGATCGGGCGCATCAGGAAGGTCGCCGCGAAGATCGCCCACACGTACAGGGTGGAGTTCTTGTCGTCCGGCGAGAAGAACTGCGATTCGAAGTACACGGCGAACACCGAGTACACGTAGACGTCATACCACTCCACCAGGTTGCCGGCGGAGCCTTTGAGGGTGTTGGAGATCGACCGCCGCAAGGCGGCGCGGTCGTTCGCGGGGACAACAGGTTGGGACGTGGTGCTCATCTGGGTGGAAATCCTCGATGCGGCGCGTCCGTGCGCAGGGAAAACGGCGTCCGGCCGTGGGGCGGCGCGGCCGGGCAGCCTTCTTGGTACTGCATCGGCCGTCAACACGGGGTAGCAGACCAGAGCAGGGTGCATGGATGGATGACAGCGTGCCACCGTATGGGGTCCCGGACCATACTCAAAACGTCCTAGAATCCGCCTTCCCCCGGCTCCCTGGTGTGTCATGTCGGCTCCCCCCTCTTCGTCTGCGGCTGCCCCCCGGGGTGGCCTTGTCGCGCTGGCACTGCTGCTGGTCTACGTGGTCTGGGGCTCGACCTATCTGGGCATCGCCAAGGCCCTGCACGGCGGCGCACTGCCGCTGACGATGGTCTCCGGCAGCCGCTTCATCATTGCCGGCGGCCTGATGTTCCTGGCCTTGCGCCTGTTCTGGAAGCTGCCGAACCCGACGCTGCGGCAGTGGCGCAACCTGGTCATCATGGGCGTGACCATGCTGGTGCTGGGCAACGGCATGGTGGTGCTGGCCGAGCGCGAGGTGTCCTCGGGCCTGGCCGCCACGGCGGTGGCCTCGGTGCCGCTGTGGATGGCGCTGTTCTCGGCGCTGCGCGGGCAACATGCCAGCCGTGGTGAGTGGCTGGGCATCGCCATCGGCTTGCTCGGCGTGGTCTGGCTCAACGCCGGCAGCAGCCTGACCGGCTCGCCGACCGGGCTGGTGCTGCTGCTGATCGCGCCGATCGGCTGGGCGTTCGGTTCTGTGTGGGCACGCGGCCTGGACCTGCCGGGCCCGTTCATGACCGCGGCCGGGCAGATGATCTGCGGCGGCGTGCTGCTGGTGCTGATCGGCCTGGCGGTGGGCGAGCGCCCGACCACGCTGCCCGATACCGGTGGCCTGCTGGCAATGGCTTATCTGTGCGTGTTCGGCTCCATCGTCGCGTTCACTGCCTACGTGTGGCTGCTGCAGAACGTGCGCCCGGCGCTCGCGGGCAGCTACGCGTATGTCAATCCGGTGATCGCGGTGCTGCTGGGCGCGCTGCTCAACGGTGAGCGCTTCGGTTGGCGCGACCTGCTGGCGATGGCGGTGATTCTTCTGGGTGTGGTGGTGCTGACAATGGCAAGGACGAGAAAGAAGTGAGCATGGACGAGAAAGAACAACGCCGGGGCCTGCTGGTCACCGCATCCACCTTCGTGATCTGGGGCCTGGTGCCGGTCTATTGGCACCTGCTCAACGAGGTGCCCTCGTTCCAGATCATCGCCCACCGCATCATCTGGAGCACGGTGCTGGTGCTGGGTTGGCTGTTGATCAGTGCGCGCCTGGGCTGGTGGCGGAAGATCGCCGCGCAGCCGCGCGCGCTGCCGATCCTGCTGGTGTCGAGCCTGACCATCGCGTTCAACTGGGGCCTGTACATCTGGGCGGTCAACGCCGGTCATGTCATCGAGACCAGCCTGGGCTACTTCATCAACCCGCTGGTGAACGTGCTGCTGGGCGTGCTGGTGCTGAAGGAACGGCTGCGCCGGCTGCAGTGGGTAGCGGTGGCAATGGCGGCGGTGGGCGTGGCCTGGCTGACCATCGATGCAGGTACGCCACCGTGGATCGCGCTGGGCCTGGCCTGTTCGTTCGGCCTGTATGGCCTGCTGCGCAAGCTGGTCTCGGTCGACCCGGTGGCCGGCCTCGGCGTGGAGAGCATGTACCTGTTCCTGCCGGCGCTGGCGTTTGCGATCTGGGCCGAGAACGGCCACGGCGGTGCGTTCTTCCATGGTTGGGGCTGGCGCAACGACCTGCTGCTGATCTTCGGCGGCGCGGTCACCGCCGTACCGCTGATCGGCTTCGCCTATGGCGTGAAGCGCATTCCGCTGTCGCTGGTCGGCATCCTGCAGTACATCGCGCCGAGCCTGCAGCTGCTGCTGGGTGTGTTCTTCTTCCATGAGGCATTCGACACTGCCAAGGCGATCGGGTTTGCAGCGATCTGGGCCGGCCTGGTGCTGTTCGTCGGCGACAACCTGCGCGCGATGCGCGCCAAGCGCTAGCGCCGGCGGGGATCCGACCCCGCTTCCACGAAAAAAAGAACGGCGCCCCGAGGGGCGCCGTTCTGCTTCCATCCACGGCCAGGAGAGAGGGATGGCCGTGGCGGGAACGCGGTTGCAGGCTTAGAAGCGCTGCTGGTACTTCATGTACATGAAGCGGCCGATGTCGAAGCCACCGTAGTAGGTGAAGCTGCTGTTCGGCTGGCTGTACATGATCGGGCCCTGGTGGTTGAACACGTTGTTCACGCCCAGCGACACGGTGCCATCCCACGGCAGGCTGTAGCGCACCTGCAGGTCGTGGAAGGTGTTGGAGCCCACCCTGTTGGTCGGCGAGGCGCTGGTGTACGACGAGTTGAAGCCCGGCATGTTGCACTCGTCCATGTACGAGCACTTCTCCTTCATGCTGGAGTAGTAGCGCGCGGTCCAGCCGATGCCGAGGTCGCCATACTGCCAATCCAGGTTGAAGGTGGAGCGCACGCGGAAGTCGCCCGCCCAACCGGTACGCTGTTCCACCGGGGTGGTGGCGGCGCTGTCGTTGCGCTGCTCCAGGTAATCGGTGTAGGTGGTGTTCCAGTTGACGGCGAACTTGCCGAACGCGGTTTCCGGCAGGCGGTAACGCACGTTGATGTCATAGCCGGCAGTTTCGCGGTAGCCCGCGTTGACCAGCGAGCGGTCCAGCGAGTTGACCTGGCCGTTGCTGCCACGGGTGAAGCGGCCACAGGCAGCATCCGAACCCTGCACGTAGCACTGTTCCAGGATGTTGGTGGCCGACTCACCGACGATGGCGTTGTCGATGCGGATCTTCCACCAGTCCAGGCTGACGTCCAGGCCCTGCACGAAGTCCGGGCTGTAGACCAGGCCCACGGTCCAGGTCTTGGCGGTTTCCGGCTTCAGGTCCGGGTTGGAACCCGAGCTGAAATCGGTGGTGGCCTGCTGGCCGGGCTTGGTGGCCACGCTGCCATCGCTGTTGAGCTGGCGGAAGTTGGCCGGCACCTTCAGCGCCTGGCAACGGGCAGCGACGGCCGGGCTGGTGGCGGCGGTGCCGAAGGAGGTATCGCACGGGTCGGTGAACGAGTCGCGGCTGCTGACGGTGCCGCCGTACAGGTCATCCACGGTCGGCGCACGGAAGCCGGTGCCGTAGGTGGCGCGCACCAGCAGGCTGTCGATCGGCTTCCACTTCAGGCCGAACTTGCTGTTGGTGGTGGAACCGAAGTTGTTGTAGTCCGAGTAGCGACCGGCCACGTCCAGCGACAGTTCGCGGGCGAACGGCAGGTCGGCCAGCAGCGGCACCTGCAGTTCCAGGTAGACCTCGTTGAGCGAGTAGTTGCCGCGGGTCGGCTGGCCGCTGGTGCCGGCGATCTCGCCTTTCTGCACCTTCATGTCCGGCGTGTAGCTGGCCTCCTCGCTGCGGTGCTCGAAGCCCATCGCGGCCAGGATGTCGCCGGCCGGCAGGGTGAACAGCGAACCGGAGATGTTGCCGCTGGCAACCTTGGTGGTGCTCTGCATCTTGTCGACGAAGCGGGTGAACAGGTAGTCCTGCACGTCCTGGTTGCTCAGCGAGCCCGGGCCGGTGTAACCCATCGGGGCGGCCGGGTTCCACGGCACGCAGCCGGTGATCACCGCGCCCGGCGCACCGCAACGGGCCACGTTGCCGTCCATGAAGGACGGGCCGACGGCCAGGTTGACGTGCGGCTGGTACATGCTGCCGGTACCGATGCGCTCGCCTTCGTTGCGGTTGTACATGTAGTTGATGTTCCAGTCCCAGTACCGCGAACCGGTTTCGAAGCTGCCTTCCAGGCCGATGCTGGCGCGCTTGGTTTCCAGGTTGTTCTCGGTGCCGCGCGGCAGTTCCTCGGTGCGGTGCGCGAACAGCGCATCCTGGCCCCACAGGTTGAACGCGCTGTCCTTGGACAGGGCGGCACGGCTGCCATTGCGGGCCTGCGCGGCGCTGACCGAGTACGGGTAGCCGGCCAGGTGCTTGGTCGACTCGCGCTTGCTGTACAGCGCGTCGGCGACGATGCGCAGGTTGTCGGTGATCGAGAAGCCACCGTTGGCGAACACCGAGGTGCGCTCCAGGCCGGTCAGCAGGCTCATGTTCGACTTGGTGTTGGCACCATCGGCCGGGTCCGGCGCATGGAAGTTGCCGGCCTTGCTCGGGTCGCCGCCCGGACCCACGGTCAGGTTCTTGCCACCGACGGTGACGTAGCCCCACGGCGTGTTGCCGTTGAGGCCATCGTTCGGGTGGCGCGGGCCGTTGGTGTAACGGCTGAACTCGCGGTCCTTGCCCAGCACCTCGTCTTCCTTGGTGCGCTCGGCGCCCACGCTGAACCAGCCGCGCTCGAAGGTCTTGCCGAAAGTTGTACTGTATGCGCGCTTCTGGCCGTCACCCTGGCCGTACTGGCCGACATAGACGCTGGCTTCGCCACCATCGAAATTCTTGCGGGTGATGATGTTGACCACACCGGCGATGGCATCGGAGCCGTACAGCGCGGAGGCGCCGTCGGTCAGCACTTCCACGCGCTCGACGATGGACGACGGGATCGAGGCCAGGTCGGAGTAGCCGCCGGCGCTGACGCCCATGCGGCGGCCGTCGATCAGCACCAGGCTGCGTTCCGGGCCAAGGTTGCGCAGGCTGACGTACATGCCGCCGAAATCGCGCGAAGAAGTCAGCGACGAGGCGCGGCTCATGCTCGGCGCCCCGGCGGCAGGAATGTCCTGCAGGATGTCGGCGACGTTGACGTAACCCTTCTTCTCGATCTCGGCGCGGTTGAGCGCGACCACCGGCTGTGCGGTTTCGACACTGGCCTGGCGGATGCGCGAGCCGGTGATTTCGATGCGGTCGAGGTTGGTCGGGGTATCGCCGGCGCTCTGTGCGAAGGCGGGGGTGGTGCAGCTGGCGGCCAGCGCGATGACGATCGCGTTGCGCAGCGGATTGGTTTTCAGGGACATCCGTGAAATCTCGTGTTTCAGTAAAAACATGCGCCCGTTCTATGGGCGCGTGGGGTGCTGCAAACCAACGTGGGGGGCGCGATTCTAGAATGTTTCCATTCGTAACTGTTTGTCTCGACGCCGCTGGAAGTGCGCGAAGATGAATCGCAACCAACAATCCACAGATGCACTGTGCGCAGCGTCACGCGCGCTGCGTTTGCGATGAGTAGAGGCATCGATAGCGGCACAGAACCGCCACGCTTGAGCGGTTGTGACAACACGCCGCAGTGCGCACTTGTACGCAGGTGCCTATCCGTTGCGATGCATCCACCCGCATGAAATGCTCTTCGCGCTGTCATCGAAAACAAGAGACGAAGGAATGATCCAGCTCGACGAAGCACGCCGTCGCGTGCAGGCTGCACTTGCCAGCGACGATGAGCCGGTTGCATCACGCACGAGCATGAGATGGTCGAAGGCTGGCTGTTCTGCTTCCAGTCGCTGCGCTACCTGCAATCCGGCGAGATCTCGGACGCACTGGCCGGCAATGGCCCGATCTTCGTCGACAGGCATACGGGTGAGCAGCACGCGCTGGGCACGGCGTACGCGCCGGAGGAGGCTGTTCGCCGGCATTTGGCCCTGCGGCACCCACCATCCGATGTTGCGGCGATGGATGCCTGAGTTCAGCAACGAAAAAGGGACGGAGCCTTCGCTCCGTCCCCCTGCGTGATGCGCAGTCCACCGCTGCATGATGCTCAGGTTTCGCGCAGCGCCGTAGTGATCGGCAAACGCGCCGCGCGCAGCGCCGGGAACAGGCCGCCGACCAGGCCGATGCCCAGTGCCCATTTCAGGCCGGTCCACAGCAGTTCCGGTGATACGTGGAACTTGAACACCACCGCGCTGAAGTTGCTGCCGATGGTGGACACGCTGTAGCCATTGAACAGCAGCCATGCAACCGCACAGCCGAGCAGGCCACCGAGCAGCGCCAACAGCATCGTTTCCAGCATCACCGCCGTCACCACCGGCAGGCCGCGGAAGCCGATCGCACGCATGGTGGCGATTTCGCGGGCGCGCGTGGCCACGGCCGCATACATGGTGTTGAGCGCGCCGAACACCGCACCGACCGCCATGATCGTGCCGATCACCTTGCCCAGGATGTCGATCAGCTTGGTCAGCCCGCCGCCCTGCTTGCTGTAGTAGACGCGGGTGGTTTCCACGTCCAGCTTCAGGCGTGGGTCGGCAGCGACGGCCGCCTTGAACTGATCGAAGCCGGCCTTGCCATCGGTACGCACGCTGATCGACTGCCAGGCACTGCGCTGGTAGGTGGTGGCCAGCGTATCGGCGTCGGTCCACAGTTCCGAATCATGCGCATCGCCAGTGGCGAACACACCGACCACGGTCCAGGTCTGGTTGCCCAGCGTCAGCGTCCTGCCGACCTCCATGTCGCGGAACTGGCCCTTGGCGCCCTGGCCGACCACGATCTCGCGCAGCCCGGTGGCGAACTTGCGGCCCTCGACGATCCTGACCTTGTCATGCACCGCCCACGCCTGCGGGCCGACGCCGCGGAACTGGGCGTTGACGTCGGTGCCATCGGACTTGGACACCAGGTTGACCACCTGCGACAGCTCTGGTGACAACAACGGCCGGCCCTGCGCATCGCGGCTGATGCCGGGCAGGGTGGACAGCATCGGTACCTGCTCGCGGGTGATCACCGAGTTGGTCTCGGCCTGCGAGCCACCGCGCAGCACGATGGCAGTGGTGTCATCACCGGTGTTGTTGAGCGTGGCCTGGAAGCCTTCGCCCATCGCCAGCATCGCCACCAGCACGCCGACCACGCCGGCAATGCCGACCACGATCACCGAGGACGCGCCCCAGCGTTGCGGCAGGCTGGCCACGCCGATGCGGGTGGCGGCCAACGCCAGCCGTCCACCGCGGGTCAGCAGCAGCCACAGCGTTACCAGCACGGCCACGGCCAGCACGCCAAACCAAGGCAGCCCGATCCACAACACCAGGCCGATCGCAAGCAGCAGCACGGTTACGCCGTTGCCCAGCCACTTCTTGAGCTTGTTCATCTGCAATCCTCCTCAGCGGCCGGCCAGTGCATCGACGATCTTCAGGCGCTTGGCACGCAGCGCGGGCAGCAGCCCGACGATGATGCCGATCACTACGATCAGGCCCAACCCCATCAGCCAGGTCGGCGTTGGTACGTGTGGCGGCAGCATGCCCATGCTCTTCGGGCCGATCGCCGGCAGGATCAGGGCGGCCAGGCCCATGCCGATCAGGCCACCGAGGCCGATCAGCAGCACCGATTCCACCATCACCAGGGTCAGCACGGTGCTGTCCTTGAAGCCCAGCGTTTTCAGCGTGGCCAGCTCCGGCACGCGCTCGCGCACGGCCTGCGCCATGGTGTTGCCGGTCAACAGCAGCAGGGTGAAGAACACCGCGCCCATGATCGAGGTGACGATCATGCCGATATCCGCGAACTGCTTGACGAAGGCCTGCTGGAACGCCGATTCGGTCTGGGTCTTGGTCTCGTGGTCGGAGTTCGCCGAGATCGCATCGATCGCCTGTGCGACCCGCGAAGAGTGGTCCGGGTTGTCCAGCGTCACCGTGTACCAGCTCACCTGGTTCTTGATGTAGTCGTTGGATTCGTCGAAGTACTTCCAGTTCATCATCAACTGGCGTTCTTCGTTGGCGGCCAGCGCGCGGTCCTTGGAGCGGTAGATGCCCTTGAGCACCAGTGGCCAGTCATTGCTGCCGCCACGCGGGAAGATCGTCGCCTGCAGCGGGATGGTATCGCCGATCTTCCAGCCGAACTGCTTGGCCAGGGTTTCGCCGACGATGGCGCCAGTGCGGGTCTGCTTCCAGTCCTCCAGTTGTGCCGGATCGATCTGCAGCTCGCGGTAGACATCGAAGTAGTTGGGTGACACCGAGAAGTTCGGGAAGAAGTTCTTCGGGTCCTGGTAGATGCCACCAAACCACATGCCATAAGCCACGTCACGGACACCGGCTACCTGGCGCACCTGTGCTTCCAGCCGGATCGGCAGCGACTGGGTGATCGACAGCCGCGAGGCCACGATCAGCCGGTTGGCACCTTCCACGCTGCCACCCGACGAGAACGCCACCCGCACCGAATCGAGCATGCCGAACAGCAGGAACGCGGCCACCACCGAAAGCAGGGTCAGCAGGGTGCGGGTACGGCTGCGGAACAGCTGTGCCCACACCAACGAGAAGTATTTCATCGCTGTGGCCTCCGTCAGTGGGCCAGCGGCGCGTCGGCCAGCTCGCCCTTGTCCAGGTGCACCGTGTGCGTGGCGTACTCGGCGGCCTTCGGGTCATGGGTGACCATGATGATGGTCTTGCCGTGCTCGCGGTTGAGCTGCTGCAGCAGGCCGAGGATCTCCTCGGCCGATTGGCGGTCGAGGTCGCCGGTCGGTTCGTCGCAGATCAGGAAGGTCGGGTCGGAGACGATCGCGCGGGCGATTGCCACGCGCTGCTGCTGGCCGCCTGACAGTTCATTCGGGCGGTGGCTGCGGCGGTCGGCCAGGCCGACCAGGGTGAGCGCGATCTCGGCATTGCGGCGGCGCTGCGCCGCGCTGAGGTGGGTCAGCAGCAGCGGCAGTTCCACGTTCTTCTGCGCGGTCAGCATCGGCATCAGGTTGTAGAACTGGAACACGAAGCCGACATGGTGGCTGCGCCAGGTCGACAGCTGGCCGCCACTCATCTGGTCGATGCGCTCGCCCTCGATGCTGATCTCGCCGCCAGTGGGGCTGTCCAGGCCGCCGATCAGGTTGAGCAGGGTGGTCTTGCCCGAACCGGACGGGCCCATCAGCGCAACGAAGTCGCCGCTGGCGATGTCCAGGTCGATGCCGTGCAGCACCTGCACTTGCTCGGGGCCACGCTGGTAGGTCTTGGTGATGTTGCGCAGTGAAACCAGGGTCGACATGGGTGGTTCTCCACGGGAAGCGGGAAACGGGGAAGCGCACCTGCGGTGGCCGCAGGCGTGCGTCGAGCGATGCTGCCGGCCGCGCCCACGGGCGCCAGGCCGTTACTGCGCTTGTTTCTGTTGCACCTTGGCGCCATCGCGCAGGGTGTCGGGTGGGTTCACCACCACCGGCTCACCTGCGCTCACGCCCTTGAGGATCTGGCGGTCCTTGCCCATCGCCTGGCCGGCCTCGACCGTGCGCTGCTGAACGCGGTTCCCGTCACCCAGCACGAAGGCCACCGAGGCACCGTCGCGCTGGACCACGGCGCCGCCCGGCACGCGCACGCCCTGCGGCTTGGCGGCCGCCTGCGGCTGCGCCTGTTCCAGGAAGCTGACCCGCACGCCCATCTCCGGCACGATGCGCGGGTCTTTCACCTTCAGCGCCACGCGCACCTTCACCGTGGCCTTGCCGCGGTCGGCGGTGGGGATGATGGCGATCACCTCGCCGGGAATCTTCCATTCCGGGTAGGCGTTGAGCGTGGCTTCCACCGGCATCTTCGGCTGCACGCGGCCGATGAAGGCCTCGCCGACCTCCACTTCGATCTCCAGCGAGTCCATGTCCACGATGGTGCCGATGCCGGTACGGGTGAACCCACCACCCGCCGACAGCGGCGAAACGATCTCGCCGGGCTGCGCCGCCTTGGCGGTGACCACGCCGGAGAACGGCGCGCGCACGATGTTGTTGTCCACGCCCAGATCGGCGATGGCCAGCTGATCGTTGGCAACCTCGACGTTGCGCTGCGCGGTATCCAGCTGCGCACGCAGGCTGTCGCGCTGGGCCACGGCCTGGTCGTACTGCGAGCGCGAGACCAGCTGCTGGCCAACCAGCGCCTGCAGGCGGCTGGCTTCGGCGGCGGCCTGCCTCTGCTGCGCCTCCAGCCCGGCGACCTGGCTGCGTGCGGCCTGCAGCTGCGAGGCGTACAGGCTGCGCTGCGCGTCGGCATCGATCGGGTCGAGCGTGGCCATCACCTGGCCAGCCTCGACCCGCATGCCTTCTTCGATCATCACCTCGCGCACCTTGCCGGTGATCTTGGCCGATACCGTGGCCATGCGCCGGGCGACCACGTAGCCACTGGCGTCGAGCACCGAGCTGCTGGCGCTGCCCTGCTGGATGGCCACGGCGGGAGCGGTTTCCACCTCTACGGCCGGTGCGCGGCCGAACAGGTAGGCCACGGCCGCGGCGACCAGCAGCACGACCACGATGATCGCGATCCACAACCCGCGGCGGCCACCGCCATTGCCTCCGGAGGCCGGCGGGGGAGATTTGCGGTCGATACGGAGTTCCTTCAACAGCTCGGCAGAAGCGTTCATTCGTTCCATCACATGCGTTCGGGCGGGTGTGGCCGGAAGCGCGGACGACGGCGGTTCCGGCGGTGGAGCGTGCGGCACAGCATGAAGGCAGGCACAGCGAAGACGGCAGTGACAGCTGTCATCCGATGACACTGACGGCGGCAACTGCGAAATGTGACCACGGCGGCACAGGATGGCAACGTTCCCGCTACCGGTACTGCCCATGGATCCGATCGCCCCATTGCCGGCCCGCCGCAGCGGCGCCGCCAAGCGTACCGTGATCTGCGCCCGGTTGCGCCGGTGCCGCCCAGCCGACGGTGGCGCCTGCGCGCAGGCGGCTGAACTGGCATGATCGGCGGCGATCGTCCCCGCCTGGAACCGCCCGTGCCGTCCATCTGGCTTGCCTCGCTGCTGCGCCCCGCGCCGGACTCGGCGGTGGCCGAGACGCTGCGCCGGGGAAAGTCCCCCTGGGGCGAGGTAATCCACCTGCTGTGGTCAGTGTGGATCTTCCTGACGCCCTTGCTTGGCCATGGCTTCACCCTGCGCTGGCTGCTGTTGACGCTGGCCAGCTATCCGGTGTTCCTGCTGCTGTACGCCAAGGTGATGGTGGCGCCGCGCCATCACGCCCCGCGTTATGCCCTGGGCCTGATCGCGATGTCGCTGGTGCTGCTGCCCTGGTACCCGTCCGGGCTGACCTACTTCGTGTTCGGCTGCGTGCTGCTGCGGGTGAGCGGTCGCGGCGGCTGGTGGCAGTATCTGCTGCAGCTCACTGGTCTGAACCTCCTGTTCTGCAGCCTCGCCCTGCTGTTCCAGTACCCGTGGCAGAGCCTGGTCTGGATCCCCGCCGTGTCCTATATCGTCGGCCTGGTCGTGAACGTGGAGGCACTCAACCAGCAGAAGGATGCGGCACTGCAGCTTTCACAGGACGAGGTGCGGCGGCTAGCAGCCACCGCCGAGCGCGAACGCATCGGCCGCGACCTGCACGACCTGCTCGGCCACACCCTGTCGCTGATCACGTTGAAGCTGGAACTGGCGCGCAAGCTGCAGGACCGCGGTGATGCACGCGCGCGGCAGGAGATCGGCGAGGCCGAGGCCATCGCCCGCGAGGCGCTGGCGCAGGTCCGAAGTGCGGTCACCGGTATCCGCGCCAGCGACCTGGCCGGCGAGCTGGCATCGGCGCGGCTGCTGCTGGAGTGCCAGCAGGTCCACCTTCAGTACGCACCACCACCGGCGATGCCGGTGGATGTCGAACGCGGGCTGGCACTGGTGCTGCGCGAGGCCGCGACCAATATCGTGCGCCATGCACAGGCGACGCAGGCACGGGTGGAGTTCATGCTGGAGGGAAGCATGCTGGCGATGCAGATCCGCGACGATGGTCGTGGCGGCGTGCAGGCCGAGGGCAATGGGTTGTGCGGCATGCGCGAACGCGTGGCCGCCCTGGGTGGAAGCCTGCAGGTGCAGTCCGCAAAGGGCGAGGGCACGGTGTTGACCGTGCGCGTGCCGCTGGCCGCTGCGACCACACCGCTGCCGCCAGGCGTGCCGCCGTCGCTGGTGCAGGACGGTGCCGCATGATCCGCATCCTGCTGGCCGAAGACCAGGCGATGGTACGCGGCGCACTGTCGGCGCTGCTGGGCCTGGAAGCGGATATCGAAGTGCTGGGCAGCGCCGCCGACGGCGAAACCGCGTGGCGCATGCTGCAGCAGCTGCAGCCGGACATCCTGGTGACCGACATCGAGATGCCGGGCCTGTCCGGGTTGGAGCTTGCACAGCGCATCGCGCGTCACGAGCTGCCGATCAAGGTGGTGATCGTGACCACCTTCGCCCGCGCAGGTTTCCTGCGCCGCGCGCTGGAAGCCGGCGTGCTGGGCTACCTGCTGAAGGACGCACCGGCTGAGAACCTGGCCGAGGCACTGCGCAAGGTCAAGCAGGGCATCCGTGCGATCGACCCGCAGCTGGCACTGGATGCGTGGTCGCAGGCCGACCCGCTGACCGACCGCGAGCGCCGCGTGCTGCGGCTGGCGGGCGAGGGCCGTACCGCCAGCGAGATCGCCGAGCAGTTGGGGCTGTCGCACGGCACGGTGCGCAACTATCTGTCCGAGTGCATCGGCAAGCTGGGCGTGGCCAATCGCATTGAGGCGTACCGGCTGGCGCGGCAGAAAGGGTGGTTGTAGGGGCGTGCGCCGACGCACTGGTAGCGCCGGGCGCTGCCCGGCGGATCATTTCCGCGCCTGTGGAGAGGTGTCACTTTCTTTGCGCGCAAAGAAAGTAACCAAAGAAACGCTCCGCCGGCCGCGAGCCGGCGTGCTTCGCACGCCGGTGCCCTGCGCTCCTCGGTCCGTCGAGGTACGGCGCGGGAACTCGCTGCGCTCAAACACCGGCGCCTCTTCGCCCCTGATTCACCGAGAAGCACAGGGCACCGGTGCGCAGCACCGGCTCGCGCTCTGGCGGCGCGTTTCTTTTGGTTACTTTTCTTTTCGCGCGAAAAGAAAAGTGACACCCCCCCGCGGTCGCGGAAACAATCCGCCGGGAACGCCCGGCGAATCCTTTCAATCCTTCCCGCGCGCCATCGCCTGGAACACCCCGTCCCGCCGCACCCACAGGTGGAACAACGCCGCACCCACATGCATCAGCACCGTGGCGAACAACACATAGGCCAGCAGGCTGTGCGCATTGCGCAGCGCGGCATACAGCGCCGGGGTGTGCGGAACGATCGATGGCAGGTGGAATCCACCCCACAGCACGATCGGGTATCCGCCGGCCGACAGCATCGCCCAGCCGATCAACGGCATCGCCAGCATCAGCGCGTACAGCACCCAGTGCGAGGCCTTGGCCGCTACCCCCTGCCAGACCGGCAGGTCGGCAGGCAGCGCCGGTGGGCGATGGCGCAGCCGGTTGTACAGGCGCAGCAGCGCCAGCAACAGGATCGCGATGCCCAGCGGGCGGTGCAGGTCGATCAGCGCGGGACGCAGGTGCAGCGAGGCGACCATGGTCACGCCGATGAACAGCATGGCGACGATCATCAGCGCCATGGACCAGTGCAGCACCCGCGCCAGCAGGTTGAAGTGGCCGTTGCCGGTGCTCATCGTGCGGCCTCCTTCGGTTGTTCGACATTGCCGGCGGCGCGCTCGCGTTCACGGCGGTTGAAGGACTGCGAGTACACCGCCGAGCGGGCCGCCAGGATCGGATCATTACTGCCGCGCACCCCACTGGGCAGGATCAGCGGATCGAAGTTGATCTGGCCGCAGGCGCCTTCTTCCTGCGACTGCATGCGGTCCAGGCTGAGTACGCCCGCCACTACCTGGTCACGCGACTCGGGCCACGGTACCGACGGATCATCGATGGCATCGCCGGGCTCGGCGGTGGTCACGACCAGGTTCCAGCGCACCGGGCCGTTGGCCAGGCGCTGCTGCAGTTCCTGGCTGAGGAAATCGACGCTGGCCTGCTTGCGCGCTTCCGCATCCATCTCCACCACCTGCGCCAGCGGCTGCCAGCGCCAGCGCACCGCACGCTTCTGGCCCTGCGCATTGGTGAACCAGAAACTGTTGACGCTGTTGAAAGTGGTGTCGGCCCAGCTGCTGGTCCATGGCGCTGTCTTCGCCCACTGCTGGAACGCCTGCGCACTGGGGTATTTCGCCAGCACTGCCGCCATCTTCTGCGGGTCCGGCTTGCCGGTGGCCGGGTCGGGAATCGAGGCGCGCGTCTGCTCGTAGAACGCCTCGGCCGTGGGTACCGCGAAGAACGGGAAGCTGTTCATCGCCATGCGCCATTCCTGGCCATCATCGCTGACCATCTGCACCGCCAGGCTGCGCACGCGTGCGGTGTTGTCGGCGCCGTAGGGGTCGCCGCCACCGATTGACAGGCGGCCCATCACCGGCACACGTGTCTGCGAGAACACCCGGGCACTGGACAGGGTAGGGGCCTGCGCGCTGGGTTCGAACCAGCCGCTTACGCAGATGCCCTTGCTGTGTGCACGGCGGAAGCCCGGATGGGCCGGGCCGGTGGCCTCGATGGTGTCGGTGAAGCGCTGCGCGGTGAGGCGGTCGCCCATCCAGCCGGCCAGCCAGGCGAAGGCCAGCGCCACGGTACCCAGGATGAGCGCGATCAGCGCGATCCAGAGCAGGGGGGAATGCTTGCGCGGTGCGCCCGGCGTCTGGCCGGCACGGGTGTAGCCGAAGAGCGACATGGTCGGAGTCCTGCCTTCACGGAGCGTGTGGGTGGTCGACCCACACATCCTCGCAGAACCCGGCCGAGGCCGAAATTCAATTTTTCGTCAGATTTGCCGGGGACAGCGTGCCGACCAAGGTCGGCACCCACCCGATCAGCTGTAACGCGCCTTCAGCATCGCCCAGGCCGAGCGCAGCGCCAGCGCTTCGCCACCGGCCGGACGGCCCGGGCGTTCGCCGTCGTTCCAGGCGTACACGTCCAGGTGCGCCCAGCGCTGGCTGTCTTCCAGGAAGCGCTCCAGGTACAGCGCGGCGGTCACCGAGCCGGCCATGCGCGAACCGGCATTGGCCAGGTCGGCAATGCCGCTGCTCAGATAGCGCAGGTAGGGGCGCCACAGCGGCATGCGCCAGACCGGGTCACGGGTTGCGTCGCCGGCCTGCAGCCACTGCTGCGCCACCGTGTCGTCGTTGCTGAAGAGCGCCGGCAGATCCGGACCCAGCGCGATGCGTGCGGCACCGGTGAGCGTGGCGAAATCCAGCACCAGGTCCGGCTTCTGCTCACCGGCGAAGGTCAGCGCGTCGCACAGGATCACGCGGCCTTCGGCATCGGTGTTGTCGATCTCCACGCTCAACCCCTTGCGGGTGGCGATCACTTCGCCGGGGCGGAACGCATCCGGACCGATCGCATTTTCCACCGCCGGCACCAGCAGCGTCAGCCGCACCGGCAGTCCGCGCGCCATCACCAGGCCGGCCAGGGCCAGCGCGTGCGCGGCGCCGCCCATGTCCTTCTTCATGTTGCGCATGCCGTCGGCCGGCTTGATGTCCAGGCCGCCGGTATCGAAGCACACGCCCTTGCCGACCAGCACCAGTGCCGGGTCGGTTTCCTTGCCCCAGCGCAGCACCACCAGGCGCGGCGCGCGGTGCGACGCGCGGCCCACGGCGTGGATGGCCGGGAAGTTCTGCTTCAGCAGTTCATCGCCGGTGATCGCCTCGACCTGCGCACCATGTGCATCGGCCAGTGCACGCGCGGCGTCTTCCAGCTGCTGCGGCCCCATGTCTTCGGTCGGGGTGTTGACCCAGTCGCGCACGCGCAGGCTGGCGGCGATCAGGTCGGCCACTTCGCCGGACGGTGCGGCCACCAGCTGCGCCGGGGCGCGGTTGCGCTTGCGGTAACGGTCGAAGCGGTAGCTGCCCAAGCCCCAGCCCAGCTGCAGCAGCGCCTGTTCGGCGGCAGGCAGTTCATTGGCCAGCTGCCAGACACTGCCTTCCGGCAGGGCGTGCGGCGCATGCGCATAGCTGTAGGCATCGGCGCGATCACCGACACCGATCACCGCGCCGGCCAGGCCCTCACTGCCGGGCAGCAGGGCCACGCTGTGCGCACCGGCAGTGAAACCCTGCGAGGCCAGCCAGGCCTGGGTCGCGGCCGGTTGGCCGTCCTTCCAAGCGGCGAACTGCTCGCGGTCCAGCACGTACAGCGGCAGCGCCGCGGTGGTGTCGGCGGTGAAACCAGTGATCTCGCTCATGCGTCAGGTACTCCGGGATGCGGCGGCGTCGAGGTTGGCGTCCAACCAGTCGGCCAGGCCGGTGAGGGTGTCGAACTGCAGGTCCGGCTGCAGTTTCGGATGGGTCCAGGTGGCTGCTTCGCGGTTGATCCAGCACCCGCGCAGGCCGGCGGCGATCGCCCCGGCCACGTCCATTTCGGCGTGGTCGCCGACATGCAGTACCTGTGCCGGCGCCACACCCAGGCGGGTGCAGGCGGCGTGGAAGATGCTTGCCTCCGGCTTGGCCGCGCCGTGTTCGCGCGCGCCCAGCTGGAAGGCGAAATGATGGGCCAGGCCGATCCGCTCCAGATCGGCGTTGCCGTTGCTCAGTGCTGCCACCGGCACCCGCGCGGCAATCCTCGCCAGCGCATCGATCGCATCGGGATAGCACTCGACCTGATTGCGCGCGGCGTAGAACGCTTCGTACGCCGGCTCCAGCAGATCGAGGCTGGCGCCACTGGCGTGCAGCGCTTCGTGCAGGGTCAGCCGACGCAGCGCGCTCAGGTCGTGGTGGAGGTGCGGATGGGCGTGGTACAGGCGCTCGCGCAGTTCGCGCATCGCCGCCACCGGATACATCGCGGCGGTGGCGGGGCTGTGTTCACGCATCCACTCGTGCAGGACCAGGTCGATGCGGGCGCCAATCGGAGCGAACGGCCACAGCGTGTCGTCAAGGTCGAGAGTGATGGCTTGGACGGGGAAATTCACCCCTCCATTCTACGCCTGCCCGCGCGGGCTTTCATTCCAGCAGCCGTGCCCAGCCCTGCATGCCTTCCAGCCGTGCCAGCACCAGCTTGATGCAGACCAGCAGCGGCACCGCCAGCAGCAGGCCGATCATGCCCCAGGCCCAGCCGAACACCATCAGCGCCAGGATCAGCACCAGCGGCGACAGCTTCATGCGCCGGCCCAGCACGATCGGGGTCACCATCTGCCCTTCCAGAGTGTGCAGGGCCAGGTACGCGGCCGCCGGCAGCAGCGCCTGCAGCGGGTCGCGGAATTCCACGAAGCCCATCAGCAGCATCAGTGCCACGCCGATCAGCGGGCCGACGTACGGGGCAAAATTCAGCAGCGCGGCCACCGTGCCCCACAGCAGCGCCTCCTGCAGGCCGATGCCGAGCAGCATCAGCACGCCGGCGAACACCAGCCCGACCAGGGTGTTGATCACGCTGATGGTCAGCACATAGCGCGAGACCTCGCGCTCGATCGAGCGCAGGATGTCGGCGGTGAAGCGCTGCTGCTGGCGGTTCGGGAACAGCGCGATTGCCGCGCGCTGCAGGCTCTGCCCATAGATCATGAAGAACAGGGTCAGCAGCACCACGGCCAGCACCGAGGCGGCAAGCCGTGGCGCGCGGGTCAGCATGCGGTACGGGTCGTCGAGCTGGGTGCGGATCACCTGCACCTTGTGGTTGCTGTCACCACCGGCCACGCGGGCGAAGTTCTCCGCCGCCTGGTTGGCCTGCTGCACCGGCTTGGTCAGGTCCTGCACCTGGCGGGCGACCTTGCGCAGCTGCTGCGGGGCTTCCTGCGCCCATTCCATCGCCGGGCCGATCAATTGCACCGCCAGTGAACCGGTCACGCCCAGGCCGGCGCCGAGAATCAGCAGCGCGCCCAGCGCGCGCGGAATCCACAGTTTCTGCAGCAGGCGCAGGATCGGGTTGCCGACCAGTGCGAAGAACATCGCCAGCAGCACCGGCAGGATGATGTCCTGCGCCGCCCACAGCGTGTAGCCCACCGCCAGGGTCGCCAGCACCACCAGCGACATCGGCCCGCGTGGGCGAGACGGAGGCGGCAGCGGTGCCTCCGGGTCCTGTGGATCGGCTGGTGACGGGGACAGGGAGGACTCGCTCATCGACGCATCAGCCGGAAAGGGGAGCGCATTATCCGCCGGCCGCCATCGGCGCGGCGGATTCCATGGATCAACGTTCGGACAGTTCGGTGGCCGCCTCGGCCGGGCGCGGTTCGCGCAGGTCCGGTTCCGCCTCCGGCACAGCTCGCGCCGCCGCTGCGGGCCGCGCTTCAGCGGCGGAGGCCGCTGCGTGTGCCTGTTCGCTGGCATCGCCGGCTTCTTCGGCCGCATCGTCGGCGGTGGCCGCCGCCTGCGCCGCCATCGCCGTGGCGAACGCTGCCTGCGCACTGGCGAACAGGTTCGAGACCGAACCCACCATCTGCAGCCAGCGCGCACCGTTGACCTTGCCCGGCATTTCCAGCTTGCCGGCAATGAAGCCACCGGCCAGGCCCACTACCACGATGCGTAGTGGCGACCAGCCCTGGCGCCAGACCTGGCTGAGCGTGGACCAGTGGTCCTGGGTCTCGACCAGGCGTACGGTCACCACCTGTTCGCAGCGCTTCACCCGCCGCTGCAGCGCACCGAACTTCATGGCTTGCCCTCTGGCAGCTGCACATCGGCATCGGGGTCGTCTTCGCTGGGCTCGTCGAACAGGCCCAGGCGGGACAGCTGGCGCCGGGTGGCGTGCATGCCGGTGTGGTGGAAGAAGTAGGACACCCGCCAGATCGCATAACCGGTGACGGCCAGGCTCAGCAGCGAGGTGATCAGCAGGGCCTGCAGCCAGCTCAGGCCCCAGCTCTGCAGCAGGGCGATGAGGGTGGCGGCCATCAGCAGCCAGGCCGACGCTCCGAATACGATCGCTACGCCGGCCCAGGCCAGCGCGCGGCCGAAGGCACTGCGTGCCAGCGCGAAGTCGGCCGAGGCCAACCGGCGCAGCGAACGCAGCGAGTGCTTGGCCGAGTCGGCAGCGGCACGACCGGCCGCGCCGACCTGGCGGATGCTCTCATCCAGCGGCGGGGTAGCCGCCGGATCAGGGGCTTGCGCGTTGTCTTCGCTCACGCCGCGGCTTACTTGTCGCTGCTGCCGCGGGCCAGCTTGGCGATGATCCAGCCGGCAGCGAAGGCCACGCCGAACGAGGCGAGCGGACGTTCGCGGATCAGCTCGGCGGCGCTGTCGATCAGGTCCTTGCCCTTGTCCATCAGTGCATCGACCTGCTCCTTGGCGGCGGCACCACCAAACTCGGCAGCGGCCAGGCCGGACAGCGCGCTGTCGGACAGTTCAGCCTTGACGTTGGCCTTGCCGATCCGCAGTTCGTCGGTGGCCGCACCGGTGGCGCCCTTGATCGCACCGCCGGCGGCCGTGGCGGCCTGCTTCAGGTGGGAACCGGCTTCACCCAGGTGTTCCTTCAGGTTCTCGGTATTGGTGGGGCTCATCGAATCACTCCTGTTGCGATGGGGGAACGGGCGTCGGCGGTGCCGACCTGGACGGACAGCAATAGCATTGCCGGGGTATAGGGGGTGTTACGGCAGGGCGATCAGCGCATCACGAGCTGGCCCTGCTGCTGGCCATTGTTGCGCAGCACGCGCACCACCAGGGTCGGCGGGCGTTGCTGGAAATTGGCACGCCAGCTGGCCAGGTCGGCGAATTCACCCACGGTGGCGTCGGTGATGATGTCGCCCTGCTGCAGACCGTTGCTGGCGGCGCGGCTGCCGCGCTTGACCTCGCTGACCAGCACGCCGCCGACGCCAGACTGTCGCAGTGACTCGGGCAGGTCGACGAAGGTCGCACCGGTCAGGCGCGGGTCCAGGCTCTCACCGGTGACCGCGCGCGCCTGTTCCTTCAGCGTCGCCTTGATCTGCAGTGGCTTGCCTTCGCGGCGTACGTCCAGCGTCATCGCGCTGCCGACGGCGGCCAGGCCTTCCACGTTGTGCAGGGCCTCGGCGCTATCCACGCGCTGGCCGTTGGCCGACACCACCACGTCGCCCGGCTTCAGCCCGGCTGCGGCGGCGGCCGAACCGGCCAGCACGCGGGTGATCAGCGCACCGCGGGTTTCGCCCAGGCCCAGGCCCTGCGCGATCTGCGCGGTCAGGTTCTGGCTTTCCACGCCCAGCGTGCCGCGCACCACAACGCCGTGCTTGACCAGCTGGTCGACCACGCTGCGCGCCAGGTTGGAAGGAATCGCCAGGCCCAGGCCGATGTTGCCGGCCATGCTGCCCTGCGGGTTGAAGCTGGCGGTATTGATGCCGACCAGCTGGCCCTGCAGGTCGACCAGCGCGCCACCGGAGTTGCCCGGATTGATCGACGCATCGGTCTGGATGAAGTTCTGGTAGCCCAGCCCGCGGATGCCGCTGCGGCCCACCGCCGAGACGATGCCGGACGTGACCGTCTGGCTGAAGCCGAACGGGTTGCCGATGGCCACCACGAAGTCGCCTACGCGCAGCTGGTCGCTGTTGCCGAGCTTGATGTCGGTCAGGTTCTGCGCCGGAATGCGGATCAGCGCGATGTCGGTATCGCGGTCCGAACCGAGGAACTCGGCCTTGACCGTGCGCCCGTCCGCCAGTGTCACCTGGACGTCATCGGCGTTGTCGATGACATGGTGGTTGGTCAGCACCAGCCCCTCCTTGGCGTCGATGATCACGCCCGAGCCCAGCGATTCGTTGATGCGTTCCTGTGGGATATCCGGGAACAGGCGGCGGAAGAACGGGTCGTTGAAGAAGGGATTGCGTACGCGAATCACCTGCTTGGTGTTGACGCTGACCACCGCCGGCATCGCCTTCTCCAGCATCGGTGCCAGCGACGGTACCGCCTGTCCGGCCACCGAGGCCGGCAACGCTGCAGTGGTCGGCAGGACCGCCGGCAGCGGCGCGGCGTCGGCACGGTTGTCCAGGTGGGCATTGATGCCGGTGGCAACGAAGCCACCGAAGGCGGCGGCGATTGCGAGCGTGAGCAGGGTAGGAAGCGGTCGCATGGGAGTCGGTTCGCTGGCGTGGGTGGGGGCGGTACGGCCCTACGGTAGAACAAGCTGAATGAGTGTGTCGCGATCTGGATAAATGCGCCATGAAAACGGGTGCCTCGAAGGGGCGAGCGCGGGGGCCAGAACGCGCTTGTGGCGACACCCGGGCAGGTGATGGGTGCGCCATTCAAGGCCAACGCGCGCCGCACTGGCGCAGGCGGATACGTGCGCAGTTCCGCGCAGGCGGGTGCCGCAATGCGCCACGACGGATGCCGGACGCTGCCTCCGTGCACGTGCGCGCGGCGACGGCCAGACAATGCTGGGTTTGCGTAGCGCAGCACTGAAAAAAAGGGGTTTGCTGCGAACCGCAGGTGGCAACAGGGGCTGCTGCGTACACCATCGGCGTCGCAACAGATGCGATTGCCGGCACATGCCCCGTTCCACGATCGTCAATGTCGGTATAGCATCGCCCCGTTTTGATACTTAAGGCCCGCAGGAGGGCAACATGAGCAACGGTAATGGTGTGTCGGTCGTGACCGACGCTGTCGAGAACGTGAAAGAAGCCGCCACCAACGTCGGCGAGACCATCGCCCACGCCGCCGAAGACGCAGTGAAGTCGGTCAAGAAGACCGTCAAGCGCGCCAGCAAGGCTGCCGGTACCCGCGTTGCCAAGGCCAAGAAGGCCGTGGCCAAGGTCGAGAAGACCGTTGCCAAGAAGGCCGAGAAGGCTGCCAAGTCGGTCGGCAAGACGGTTGCCAACGCCAGGAAGAAGCTGGAAGCGGCCAAGAAGAACGCCAAGGCCGAAGCTGCTGCCCTGAAGAAGGAAGTGGCGAAGAAGAAGGCGGCTGCGGGCAAGGCCGTGACCAAGAAGGCCGCCGCTGCCAAGAAGACCACCAAGGCCGCCACCAAGGCTGCCGGCAAGAAGGTCGCCACCGTGAAGAAGGCCGCCACCAAGAAGGCTGCTGTCGCGAAGAAGACCGTTGCCAAGAAGACCACGGCCGCCAAGAAGGTGGTTGGCAAGAAGGTCGCCACCGCCAAGAAGGCTGTGGCCAAGAAGACCGTCGCCGCCAAGAAGGCCGTGGCTGCGAAGAAGGTTGTCGGCAAGAAGGTTGCCGCCACCAGGAAGGTCGCCACCAAGAAGACTGCCGCCGCCAAGAAGGTTGTGGGCAAGAAGGCTGCCGTCGCCAAGAAGGCCATTGCCAGGAAGACCACTGCTGCCAAGAAGACTGTCGGCAAGAAGGTCGCTGCGACCAAGAAGGTCGTCGCCAAGAAGGCTGCACCGCTGAAGAAGGTCGCCGCCAAGAAGGCTCCGGCCAAGAAGGCTGTTGCCAGGAAGGCCCCGGCCAAGGCCGTGCGCAAGGTCGCCAAGCGCAAGTAATAATCGCGCCGTGACCGAAGGCCCTGCCGCCCACCGGGTGGTGGGGCCTTTCGCGTTTTCGGGGCGCGGTCTGGGGCAAGATGCAGATTCTTCCCGCCGGAGCCCCACCATGCGCGGTATCGATTTCAGTTCCTGGCAGGGCGTGCTGTCCACGTTGGCCGGCCTGGTCCTGATCACCCTGCTGGGCGTGGGAATCCGCCTGCTGGTGATGCAGACCCTGCAGCAGCGTCGCGAGCGCGAGAACCGGCAGATCAACGAGCGGCTGCGCACACTGATGGCGGCCTACAAGACCCTGGGCGGTTCATTCACTGGTGAACTGGGCGTGGATCCCAGCCATCGCCGCGATCTGCGCCAGCGCGAAGCGGCCGAAGGCATCGCCGAACCGCGTTCGGATCGAACGCGCCGCATCCGCGATGCGGTCGAGGCCGCGCTCTCGGACATCCTGTTGCTGGGCACCGACGAACAGGTGCGGCTGGCCGCCCGCGCTGCCAACGATCTTGCACAGGGGCGACCGGTGCATACCCACGAACTGGTGGTCTCGCTGCGCGACTTCGTGCGCGAAGCGCTGGATCTGGCGCCGATTCCTCCCGACCTGCGGATTCCGCCGCAGGGGCCGACCCGCCCCGCTGCCAGCGGTGGCGGCAAGGGGCGCAACGATGGCGATGCCAAGGGCGGCCGTGCGGGTGGTGGCGGAGGTGGGGGCGGCGGAATGGGCGCTGGCATGGGCGGCATGGGCCTCGGTGCCGGCGCCGCACTGGGCGCCGGCCATGCCACTGCCAGCGATGAAACGGACGCGCGCTGAGCACGTCCGCCGGGTTCAGCGGGTCAGCTCGTAGATCGGCACGAAGCCGCCGTAGATCATCCGCGCACCGTCAAACGGCATCGGATTCTTCGTTGGATCAAACCGCGGGTCTTCCATCATCTTCTTCATGCCGGCGTCGCGGGTCGGTTTGTCGGGCCATTCGATCCAGGAAAACACCACCGTCTCGTCCGGCGTGGCTTTCACCGCGCCGAAGAAATCGGTGGTCTTGCCGTGCGGCACGTCATCGCCCCAGCACTCGACCACGCGCAGTGCCCCGTACTCGATGAAGACCGGATCTCCTGTGCGTGCATGGGCGAGGAACTTCTCCTTGTTGGCGGTGGGCACCGCCAGGACGAAACCATCGATGTAGCTCATTGCCAGCCTCCGGATGGACCGTGTCACATGCACGGCCTTCAAGTACACGACGAACCAGGGGATCGGGGATCGACAGCGCTGGATCGTGAAGAAACCTGAAAATGCACGCGCGCCGCGCGCGTATGCCAGATACAGCCTGAATCAAGCCAGAAAATTCAGCAATGCGAAGACTGCTGTTTTCAGGGAGCGTTGTGGCGAATAACGGAGAATTTACATTCCCGATGCGATGGCGCCCTGGCGCTGCTGCACACCATAAGAAAGTAAAGGTGTACCCCCATGAAGAATTCGCTGATTGCTCTGGCCCTGGCCGCTGCCCTGCCGTTCACCGCCTCGGCTGCTGAAAACCTGTCCTACAACTATGCCGAAGCCAACTACGCCAAGACCGACAACGACGCGTTCAAGTCCGACGGTTGGGGTGTGAAGGGTTCGTACGGCTTCCTGCCGAACTTCCACGCTTTCGGTGAGTACAGCCGTCAGGAATTCGACCACACCAACGTCAAGCTGGACCAGTGGAAGATCGGTGCAGGCTACAACGTTGAAATCGCTCCGAGCACCGACTTCGTTGCCCGCGTTGCCTACCAGAAGCTCGACCCGAAGCACGGCCTGGACTTCAACGGCTACAGCGCTGAAGCCGGTATCCGCACCGCCTTCGGTGCCCACGCCGAGGTCTATGGCATGGTCGGCTACGAAGATTTCTCGAAGAAGCACGGCGTCAACCCGGAAGGCCAGTGGTACGGCCGCCTGGGTGGTCAGGTCAAGCTGAACCAGAACTGGGGCCTGAACGGCGAACTGAAGATGAACCGCGACGGCGACAAGGAATACACCGTCGGCCCGCGCTTCAGCTGGTAATTGCTGTTCCGGCGCGCCTGCGCGCTGGAGAAGTCTCGACAGGCCCGGCTCTTGCCGGGCCTGTTGCGTTTGTGGCGGCGCGAAACAAAATGCCGTCTGACTGGTGGTGCACGCGGGCCGAGCATTGCAAGGAATTGGATTCCGCCGCTGCGGGCACCGGCCTACGGTGGATGTTCCATGTTGCCTGGACAGGCCGCGATGCCACCGACACTCCCGCCCCTGCGGCCTGATCGGCCACGACGCCTGGCGCTGCTGGATCCGCACCCGGTACTGCGGTTGGGCGTGGAAGTTCTGCTCCGCCAACACAGTGGTGTGCAGGTGCGCGTGAGCCTGTCCAACGAGGCGCGCCTGCTGCAGTTGCTGCAGCGCAGCCCGAGGTGCGTCGACCTGCTGCTGATCGATGCGCTGCCGATGGGCGACCTGGGCGATGGGTTGGCCCTGCTGCGCGTGCTGTCGCAGCGTTGGCCGGCGCTGCCGGTGCTGGTGCTCTCGGCGCACTGCAACGCCAGTACGGTGACCACCGCGATGCGAGCCGGCGCGCGCGGCTTCCTGTCCAAGTCGATGCCACCGGAGACGTTGCTGCGCGCCATTGACGTGGTCGCCCGTGGCGGCCGCTTCGTGCCACCGGGACTGCGTGAGGAGCTGAAGCTGCCACGCACACGCCGGGTATCTGCACCGGTGCTGACGCCGCTGAGCCAGCGCGAGCGTGAAGTGCTCGGGTTGGTGCTGAAGGGCGTCAGCACCAGTGAAATGGCCCTGCGCTCAGGGCGCTCGGCCAGTACCATCAGCTCGCAGAAAACGTCGGCCTACCGCAAGCTCGGCATTCGTGGTGACGGCGACCTGTTCCGCTTCCGCCACCTGCTCGAATGCGGCTGAGCGGCCTTACTCGCCCTGGTACTGCTTCTCTTCCACCAGCGCCGAACCGGCCACGCGGTTGATCTCGTTCTTCACCTGCACGCGCTCGCCATTGGTGCCATAGACACCGCGTGCCAGCTGGATGAATGCATCATCGAACACCTGGGCCGCTTCCTTGTCGCGCAGCTGGTCCTGGATGTCCCACATGCGCTCGTTGATCGCCTTCAGCTGCTGCTTCAGCGCGTCCAATGCCGGCTGCGCCTGCAGCTGCTGCTGCAGCAAGGGCAACAGGCCATCCAGTTCGGTGCGCACGTTGGCCAGCTTGGCAGCATCATCGATGCGCTCGGCCTTGATCTCGAGAATGGTGATCTTGTCGATCAGCTCGCCGATCGATACCGGGGTCAGGATGGCGTCCACGTGGTTGGTTCCTGGAAACGAGGCGCCATGATACCGCGCGGCTGGCACGTAGCCTCCATCCACGGGATTTACGCCGAATTTGCGCCGCAGGCCGGGCAGCGCCCTCGATCCGTTACGGCGGCGCACCCGACACTGCCGTCCCGGCGGCGCGACCGCCTTCGACGAGGAACACAGTGCAGTGAACAGCAAGGGGATGATGGCGGCGCTGGTGGCCGCCCTGGCAGGGCTGCTCGGGATCGGCAGCGCGCAGGCACAGGTGCAGGCCAGTGGCAGTGCTGCATTGACCAGCGACTACGTGTGGCGTGGCAGCTCGCAGAGCGATGGCGACCCGGCGGTGCAGGCCGGCGCGAAGGTCTCGATCCCGTCGGGATGGTACGCCAGCGTGTGGGGTTCGAACGTTTCGTTCAAACCGGACAATGGCGCGCGCAGCGAGTTCGACCTGGTGGCGGGCTGGTCCGGCGCACTGGCACCGGACTGGAGCCTGGATGCCAACCTGACCCGTTACGTGTACCCGGGCACCGGCCGCGCGCTGGACTGGACCGAGCTCAACACCACGTTGACCTGGAAGCAGCGCGCCTGGCTGCAGGTCGCCCATTCCAACGATGCGTTGGCCGGTGGCCATCGCGGTACCTATGCCCAGCTGGGTGTGCGTGTGCCGTTGCACGAACGCCTCCGCCTGGAAGCAGCGGTGGGCCAGTACTGGCTGGCCACCGCGCAGGGCCCGGACTACCTGCATGGGCAGCTCAGTGCCATCGCCTCGCTTACCCCGGCATGGGAACTGCGCGCCACCGTGCATGACACGGACAACGCAGCCAAGCGCCTGTTCCCCGGCAACGCCGGTGGGCGATGGGAGCTGGCGCTGCAGGGCAGCTTCTAGTCGGCCAGCGACGCCTGGCGCGCACGCAGCGCGCCGGGCAGCCACAGCAGCAGGGCCAGCACGGCCACGGCGGCACCGGCCACGCAGACGCCGGTCCAGCCGAAGCGCTGGTAGACCTGTGCAGACAGCAGCGAGCCCAGCGAGCCGCCGATGAAATAGCCGGTCATGTAGCCGGCATTGAGGCGGTTGCGTGCTGCCGGTTGCAGCGCGTAGATCAGGTTCTGGTTGCTGACGTGCAACAGCTGCGCGGCCAGATCCAGCACCACCACGCCCAGCAGCAATGCCAGCAGCGAGTGTGCGGACAGCCCCAGCGGCAGCCACGACAGCAGCAACAGCGCCAGTGCAATGGCGGTGGCACGCCCGGTCTGGCCACGGTCGGACATGCGACCAGCCAGACCCGCCGCCAGCGTGCCGGCCGCACCGACCAGCCCGAACAGGCCGATGGTGGCGTCGCTGTAGGCGTACGGCGGTTGTGCCAGCAGGAATGCGAGCGGGGTCCAGAAGATCGCGAACATGGCGAAGCTGCAGGCGCCCAGCAGCGTGCGCTGGCGCAGCACCGGTTCCTGCACGAACAGCACGCCGATCGAGCGCAGCAATGCGAAATAGCCAAGGCCGGCGCTGTGGTGGAATCGCGGCAGGCCGCGCTGCAATGCCATTGCTGTCAGCACCAGGGTGGCAGCGGCGATCGCATACACCAGGCGCCAGTCGCCCAGGCTGGAAAGCAGGCCGGCCACGGTACGCGCCAGCAGGATGCCCAGCAGCAGGCCACTCATCAATGTTCCGACCACGCGGCCGCGGTGTTCCGGCGCGGCCAGCGTGGCGGCGAACGGCACCAGTACCTGGGCCACCACCGAAAACAGGCCGGTGATCGCAGTGCCCACCAGCAACCAGGTCAGCGACGGTGCGCAGGCACTGATCACCAGTCCGCCCGCCGACAGCAGGCTCATCACCACGATCAGGCGGCGGCGTTCGAACAGGTCACCCAGCGGCACCAGCAGGATCAAGCCGGCGGCATAGCTCAGCTGCGCGGCGGTAACCACCATGCCGACCTGGCCGAACGGCACGCCGAAGGCGTCGGCGATGGTGTGCAGCAGCGGTTGCGCATAGTAGTTGCTGGCCACGGCCACGCCGGTGGCGACCGACATCAGCAGCACCTGCCAGCGGTGCAGAGCGGGAAGGGACGGGCTCACGCAATGTTCCAGGAAGCGGGGGCACAGTGTCCGCCTGCTGCGAGCATGATGGAAATGAATCATCATCATCCATGCCATCTGAAAACAAGATAGTTGTATGAACCTCAAGCAGCTCGAATTCGCCGTGGCGCTGTCCGAAGAGGGCAATTTCACCCGTGCCGCCGAGCGCTGCCACGTGGTGCAGTCCGCGCTCAGCCACCAGATCGCCCACCTGGAACAGGAACTGGGTGCCACGCTGTTCGAGCGCCTGCCGCGCCAGGTGCGGGCCACCGCCGCCGGCGAGGCGTTGCTGGTGCACGCACGCCAGGTGCTGGCCAGCCTGCGCCACCTGCGCGCCGACGTGGCCGCCGTCAGTGGCGAAGTGCGTGGGTTGCTGGCCATCGGGCAGATTTCCTCGCTGACCGGAATCGACGTTGTGGCGATGCTGGCGGCGTTCCAGCGCGTGCACCCGCAGGTGGAGTTCCAGTTGCGCGTGGACAAGAGCGAGGACCTGATCGCGCAGGTACAGTCGCGCGCGCTGGATGTGGCACTGGTCGGCCTGGCGCCTTCGGCAGCGCTGGACGGTGTCTGCCATCAGGTGCTGCAGGAGGAGGATCTGGTAGCGGTACTGGCGCCATCGCACCGGCTGGCCGGGCGCAAGCGGCTGCCATTGGCCGCACTGCAGGATGAAGCATTGGTCGACTTCCCGCGCGGCACCGGCGCACGCCGTCAGACCGATGATGCTTTTGCCGCAGCCGGACTGCCGCACACGGTCCGTTTCGAGGTCAACCTGATGGAACTGGTCGAGCGCTTCGTCCGCCATGGGTTGGCGGTCGGCATCGTGCCGGCATTGATCGCCGATGGGTTCCAGGGCGTGGTGCAGATTCCGCTGCAGCCGACCCCGACCCGGCGCGTGCACCTGGTCTGGCAGCGCCTGCCGACACCAGCGGCGCGGGCGTTCGTCGACGCCGTGCTCAGCCGCGCAGGCGCAGGCTCAGGCCCTTGAGGAAGTTGCGCAGCATCTGGTCCAGGCAACGCCGGTAGTTGGCGTGCCCGGGTTGACGGAACAGCGCGCCCACTTCCGACTTGGAGACATTGAAACCTGCGCTGGCAAAGATCTCCATCAGGTCCACGTCGCGCAGCTGGAACGCCACGCGCAGCTTCTTCAGCACCAGGTTGTTGTCGATGCGGGTTTCCACTGCGCGCTGCGGCTGGCTCTCGTCGCGGCCACGCAGGTGCACGATCAGGCCGTCGAGGAAGTGCGCCAGCGCGCTGTCGTTCATCGCCTCGAAACCGGCTTCGTCCTCGCGGCGCAGCCAGGCCTTCACCTGCCCGGTATCCACGGCAAAGGCCGGGTCGGCCATCTGGCACAGGGCGACCACGTGCTGGTCACCCAGGTCCAGGGAATAGCGCACGCTGCGCAGGACATCATTGTTGATCATGGCCCATTGTACCGGCCCCTGGCGTGTCACCGGACTGTCATCGAACTGCAGCATCGTGAGCACTCGTTCGCTGGGACCCTTGCATGCGCCGGTATCTGTTTTCCGCACTACTGCTCGCCGGCAGCTTCGCTGCCTTTGCCCAGGACCGCTTCGTACCCGTCGAGCGGCGCCTCAGTGCATCCCAACTGGCCGAGGTCGGGCTCAGTCCAGCGCAGTTGCAGGCGTTGAACCGGGTACTGCGCGAGGCAGAGAGCACGGCCGCCGCGTCGACGGCAGCGGTGGCCCCGGTCGCTGCGCCGCTGCCTGCCAATGTGCCGGCACCGCCAGCAATGCATCTGGGCCTGGATGACGAACCGGTCAGTGCCCGTGTGGTCGGAGAGGTCGCAGGCTGGCAGCCCGGCACGCTGTTCACCCTTGATAACGGCCAGCAATGGCAGGTGATGAAGGGACAGATGAAGCTGCGCAAGGTGTTGCAGTCGCCGCAGATCGCCGTTGTTCCAGGAATTGCCGGGCGCTGGTTCCTGCAGGTCGACGAAGACCTGCCCAAGGCCAGAGTGTTTCGCGTGCGTTGAGCCGGGGGGACGACTGGACGGCGGGCACCTCAGGACGGGCCGGGAATGCCAGAATGGGCGTCCGGTTTTTCCCCCTGGAGTTGCCTGATGACCCGCACTGTCCTGATTACCGGCGCCACGTCCGGCTTCGGCGCCGCCGCCGTCCACCGCTTCGCCCAGGCCGGCTGGAAAGTGATCGCCACGGGCCGCCGCAGCGAACGCCTGCAGCCGCTGGTCGAGCGCTACGGCAAGGACGTGGTGCACGCCGCCGCCTTCGACATCCGCGATGCGGTGGCGATGGAGGCGGCCCTGCTGGCGCTGCCGCCGGCCTTTGGCGAGATCGACCTGCTGGTCAACAACGCCGGCCTGGCGCAGGGCACCGCGCCGGCACAGAGCGCCACGCTGTCGGACTGGACCACGATGATCGACACCAACATCACCGCGCTGGTGACCCTGACCCATCGCCTGCTGCCGCAGCTGGTGGAGCGCAAGGGCGCGATCATCAACATCTCGTCGGTGGCCGGCGTCTACCCGTACCCGGGGGGCAACGCCTACGGTGGCACCAAGGCCTTCGTCAGCCAGTTCTCGCTGGGCCTGCGTTCGGACCTGCACGGCACCGGCGTGCGCGTGACCACGATCGAGCCGGGCATGGCCGAAACCGAATTCACCGTGGTACGTACCCATGGCGATCAGAACGCCTCGGACAAGCTGTACAGCGGCGCCAACCCGATGACCGCCGAAGACATCGCCGAGCAGATCTTCTGGGTGGCCAGCCTGCCGCCGCACCTGAACATCAACCGGCTGGAGCTGATGCCGGTCAGCCAGTCGTTCGCCGGATTCCAGGTCGCCCGCGAGGGCTGACCGGAGTCGTAATCGCTTTTTGTAGAGTCGAGCCATGCTCGACTCTACAGAAACAAGAAAGCCGGGCACTGCCCGGCTTTTTCATTCACATCGGCAGGCTTACTGCGCCTTGATCGCCATCGCCTGCAGGCCGGTGCCATCCAGCTTCTGCTTGGCTTCGGACAACTCGCCGGCACTGCCGTACGGGCCCATGCGCACGCGGTACACGGTCTTGCCGTTGATCTGCGCCGACTCCACGCGTGCCGCCAGGCCCATCATGGCGAGCTTGGCCTTGGTGGCTTCGGCGTCACCGGAAGCACCGAAGGCTCCTGCCTGCAGGATGTAGCGGGCGTTGTCGGCGGCCGCCGGTGCAGCAGCGGATGCCGGCGGTGCCGACGCGGCGGGCGCGCTTTCCGCGCGCGGCGCTGGAGTGGCGGC
>OKID01000083.1_pt1 | contig 32810 bp, 26 predicted proteins | sample 1610601 | NCBI WGS metagenome assembly OKID01 (sample SAMN04436667, study PRJEB24849) | human gut metagenome | biome: human gut; feature: NICU; material: stool | host: Homo sapiens | place: USA: Saint Louis, MO | collected 2010-06-09 | reverse complement strand
CGCCGTGCGCGACGCAGGGCACCGCGACGCGCTGCGCTACACGGTCTGGTATCCGGCACAGGCCGGCAGCCGCGAAAGCGCGCTGACCATCGGTCCACCCGACGCGCCGCTGTTCCACGTCGGCCGGTCGGCCAAGGATGCGCCGGTCGCGGGAGATCGCCTGCCGACCCTGCTGCTCTCGCATGGCAACGGCGGCAGCGCGCGCATGATGGGTTGGCTGGGCACGGCGCTGGCGCGGGCCGGATATCTGGTGATTGCGGTGGATCATCCAGGCAACAACGGCGTTGACACCATGACCCTGCCCGGCAGCCTTCTGACCTGGTTGCGCGCCGATGACCTGCGTGCCGCACTGGCGGCCGTGCAAGCTGATCCGGTGCTGGGCCCGCATGTCGATCCTGAGCGCCTGGGGGTCGCCGGCTTCTCGGCCGGTGGCTACACCGCGCTGCTGGCAGCCGGTGCGCGACCGGACCTGCAGCGATTGCGGGACTTCTGTACCGCACATCCGGATGACGGCGTCTGCCGGCCCCAACAGGAGGCGGCAACGCACACGATGGAGGCGCGCGTTGCCGCTGCGGCGTCGCCCGAGCTATCGCCATGGATGTCCCACGCCAACGACGCACGCGCCATTCCCGGCGTGCGCGCGGTGTTCCTGCTGGCGCCGGCAATCGTGCAGGCCTTTGCGCCCGAGCAGCTCTCCTCGCTGAAACAGCCGGTGTCGATCGTGCTGGGCCAAGCGGACACGGTCGCGCCACCACAGACCAATGGCGAGGCTGCGCGTGCGGCGATTGCGGGCGCTGCACTGCAGGTGCTGCCCGGTGTCGGCCATTACGATTTCCTCGCCGCATGCACCCCGACCGGACAACAGCGGCTGCAGGACCTGTGCAGCACATCGGTGCCGAAGGCGCAGACCCACGCGCAGGCAGTGGACGCCGCAATACGATTCTTCAACCAGTCACTGCGCTAGTGGCCGCCGGGCAGTCCCCAGCGCTACAGTGAGCGCGTCCATGGAGAATCGGTCATGCGCCTGCTTCACCTCACCCTGCCGGTGTCCGACGTCGCCACCGTCGCCGCGTATTTCCACGATGTGCTGCAGCAGCGCGTGGTCGGCAACCATGTGCACATCGGCTGGAGCACGATCGAACTGCAGGCGGCGGGTGATCACCCCGTCGGTGGCGTGCACCTGGCCTTCAACGTACCGGACAACCGCTTCGGCGAGGCGATGGCCTGGTTGCGCGAACGTACCCCGCTGCAACGTAATCCTGAGGGCCTGGATTACTTCGCGCTGGAGAGCAGCTGGCAGTCGCAGTCGGTGTACTTCACCGGCCCGGACGGCCTGATCCTTGAACTGATCGGCCGCCGTCGCTTGCCGGCCAGCGCGCGCGAAGGCGTGTTCCATGGCAGCGAGCTGACCTGCCTGAGCGAGGTTGGCCTGCCCAGCCACGATGTCGATGCGGTGCGCGAACAGTCCAGCCAGCGCTTCGGCCTGCAGCCGATCAGCCCGCCGTCGCCGCAGTTCGCGCCGATGGGCGACGACGAGGGCCTGCTGATCATCGTCGCCGCCGACCGTCGTTGGTTCCCCGAGCAGAAGGACCTGCCCAATGCGCAGGGCGTGCAGCTGCAGGTGGGTGATGTGAGCGGCAGCGGCGAGCTGCGCGATGCGGCGCTGGGCTGGCGGGTGTGGGCGGCCTGAGCTACCAGCTGCCCGAAGCGCCGCCGCCGCCGCTGCGACCACCGCCACCGGACCAGCCGCCGGAACTGCTCGAGGACGAACTCGACGACGAGGTGCTGGACGAGGAACGGTAGCCTTGGGACGACCTTTGTCCGCTGCGTGCTTTTTCGCCGGGCAGCAGGGTGAACACCCAGATGAAGTACAGGAACAGCGTGCTTGCGCAGGACACGATCGTCGCCAACACGCGTGCGTTCTCGTCGCCGGCCCGGTCGATGGCCAGCAGCGCGCCCAGCGCATAGCCGCCGGTCAACAGCACCAGCACCACCAGGCGCACGGCGAAGCTGTTGCGGTTCTTCCGCCAGCGCGCGCGGCCGGCCTGCACCAGGAAGAACACCAGCATGGCGGCAATGGCGACCGCCAGGTTCAGCAACGTGTGCAGGGCAAGGCTGGGCGGCAACTGACCACGGACCAGCATCACCATGAAGAAACCGATACTGACGGCCAACATGCCGGACAGCACGATGCGCACACCACGGCTGCGACGCCAGCACCACCCCAGCAGCGCCGCCACCGGTACGGCCGGTAACAGCACGAAGAACAGCGCAGGCAGCACATGCCGCGGCAGCAGCAGCGTCGCCGAAACCAACCCAGCGGCCATCACTGCCGTTACCAGCAACGGTCTGCCCCAGGCAGGCAATGTCGGCCAATTCGGCCTGGGCATTGCCGCATTGGCTGCCAGTGCCTTGCGCCGCCGCTCACGGCGCTTACCGCTGAACTCGGCCTCGGTCCTGGTGGCCAGCAGGCGTGGCGGTGATCGCCACAGACCGGCCAGGAACCCCACCAGCAACGTCAGGGCAACGACCGAATCCCCTGTGCGCCAATCCGCTGGCAACAGGTTGCGTGCGGATGAATCCTCCTGGGCCGGCAGCGGCTCGCCATCGATCAGCGCCACCAGCACCTTGCTGCCATCCAGCATGCCCTGGTCCAGGTCTCCTTCGCGCAGGCGCGGCACGATCGCTTTGTCGATGATGCGCGCGGCATAGGCATCGGGAATGGTGCCTTCCAGGCCATAGCCGGTCTGGATGCGTACGCGCCTGTCCTGCACCGCCACCAGCAGCAACACCCCGTCATCGACACCGGCGCGGCCCAGCTGCCACTGGTCGAAGACACGCTGTGCAAAGGCTTCGATGCCGTCATCGCCAACACTGGGCACCACCAGCACCTGCAGTTGCGCGCCTTTGCGTGCCTGCAGCTGCAATGCCTGCTCGCGCAGCGTTGCGCGGGTGCTGGCGGACAGCGCGTTGGCGGTGTCCACCACCGGGTCGTCCAGTGCCGGAATCGGGACCGCCGCCAGCACTGGCAGTGGCAACAGCCAGAGCAGCAGTGCCAGCCCTCCCCACTGCCATGCGTTGCGCCACCGCAGCACACGGCTCATGTGGACGCCGTGCCTTGCAATGGCGGTGCTGTGCATCATGCGAAACGGCATCCGTGTATGTCCTTGCCCCATGAACGGAAAAGCCGGCCGGATTACTCCGGCCGGCCTCCTTTACCACACACTTCTTCACACGCAGTGGTCAACGGCCCATGGCCACCCGCTGCTGCTCGTCCTGCACGTGTTGCTGCGAAGGCTCGTGCTTGGCCAGCATTGCAGCGCTGGTCTCCTGCAGGCTCGGTGCCGTCTGGGTCATGTCCACCGCAGTACGGAAGCCGGGAACGGTGCCCACGACGAAGGCCTTGCCATCCTGCACGGTGACGCCCTGCAGCTTTTCCGGCGAATCGATGCCGGCGGCCTTGGCCTGGGCGGTCACATGCGCGCTCATCTCGTTGCAGATCATGCCCGGCATGTGGCCGCGGATCGCATTGTGCAGCGGCGTATCCGGATGCGCCTTGTCGCCCAGTTGCGGCCCCTTCGGCGCCGCCTCGGCATGGCTGCGGCCTTCGGCCAGCTTGCCCAGCGTCGCCGGACCCGCCACGCCATCGGCGGAGAGCCCGTGCTGCTTCTGGTAGGCGATCAGTGCGTCCCTGGTATTGGCACCGAACTTGCCGTCCTCGCTCAGCGGGTTGCCTTGGCCGTCGCGCACGCCCAGGCGGTTGAGTTCCTTCTGCAGCGCAGTCACTTCCTCGCCCTTGGCCCCCTGGCGCAGCACACCGTTGTGGTCGGCGTCATGCGAATGGCCACCCTTGCCGGTTTCCTTCAGCTTGCCGTGGTCCCAGAAGTCCTGCGGGCTGATCAGCTTGCCGTGCGGATTCTTCAACTGGTAATGCACGTGCTGGGCATACTGACCCGCACCGCCCGGGCCACGGCCGCCCATGGTACCGATCGGCTCACCCGCCTTGATCGGCTGGCCTTCCTTCACCTGGGTCGACTGCAGGTGCAGGATCTCGTGCGAGTTGCCCTGTGCATCCCTGATCTTCACCGTACCATAGTCGCCACCGACGAACGTCACCGTTCCGGAGATCGGCGCGTTGACGGTCGGGTGCTGCAGATTACGGCCGTGCTGGCCGCCGACATAGTTGAAGTCGGTGCCACCGTGCGGCTTGTGCGCGCGGTGTTCGCCGAACTCACCGGTAATGTGCGGCTTGACCCCGTTTTGCGGGGGCAGCATCACCTGCATCGTCTGCTCGAAGGTGCGGGTCTGGCCTTCGGCATGCACCGCTGCCGGCTTGGCCTGCGCGTGCGTGGCCGCAGCTACGGCGGGGGCCGCGTGGCTGCCCTGGGACTGGCCGTGGGTCAGTCCCAGGCGCTGCTCCACGAACCGCTCGTACTTGTCCACGTACGGCATCACTTTCTTTTCAGACAGGGCGAGGCCGCCGTAATCACGGGTCGGGCCGTCGTGATGGTACTTGTAGATGTACTCCTCACCCTGGCCGCGCTTGTGCGCCAGCGTGCGGTTATCGATGTAATGGTCAACCAGTGCGTCGGACTGTGCGCCGACGTCGAAGCGGTTGCGGTTGTTGAGGTGGTAGTGGTTGCCGGTCTTGTCGATGAACTGGCCCAGGCCCGAGGCCGAGGTGGTGCCAGCGGCGGCATCGGGGTTGAAACCCGATTCAACGCGGGCGATGGCCAGTACGTGCGCCGTTTCGCGTGGGGTCAGTCCCTTCTCGCGCGCCGACTCGATGATCGTGTCGATCACCCGTGACTGTACTTCCGGAGTCGCATCGCCCCACCGGCGGGAGTTGCCATGCAGGCGGCCGTCGCTCTGGTCGATCGGCTCGCGGTAGTGGCTCCACGATTTGATGCGGTCACTGCTGTAGGCCGCCCCGCGGGGCTGGACCATGTCCTGGTAGATGTCTGCCATTTCTGTGCTATCCATTCTATGAAAAAGGGAATTTCCTTAAGGGGTACTGCTCCTGGTACTTCTGGTACTGCGGTACTGCAGTGCTGCGTTCACAGCGCGCGTGCGACGTCCTGCCGCTGCGCTCAGTCTTCGATGTAGTTCACCTCCGGGTGCTTGATGCCGAGCGAGTCGATCAACTTCTCGTACTCGTCGTTGTTGGGCTCCTGCTCTTCGCCTTCCGCGCCGCGCAGCGGCGGTGTGCTGTGGGTCAACTGGCGGCCACTGGCGTCGTACAGGTAGTACCACTCGCAGAAGCTGCAGCCGAACGGCAGTTCACCGTACTGCACGACGAAGTACGGCGTACCGCTGCGGTCCTGCACGCAGGCCAGGCCAACGGCGGTATAGCCGTCCATCTCCTTGGGCGCAGCAATGGCCTGGCGTGCGCCGTCCTTTTCAATTTCCAGCGTGGTCAGCCGGGAAGCGTCCGTGTCTTGGGTGGGCTGGGCCGCCAGGTGCAGGCGGGTGCCTTGGCAATCGATATGCATGCCGGTCTCGTCGCGCGTAAGAGAGGTGGAATGGTCCGCAACGGCAGCCGCAGGTGCGGCCGGCGTCGCTGCCGGGTCAGTGGAAGCAGGGGCCGCCGGTGCAGCCGCCTCAGGGCCGCTGCAGGCAGCAAGCATCAGGGCCAGTACGGGGGCAACGGGAGACAGACGCATGCGGGGCTCCTTGGGTGAATCACACGACCGCCCGCAGGCGGTTGCTCAGGGGTCAGATCGATTCGTCCTCACGCTTGACCAGTTGCCAGCACGGCTTCTGGGCAAAGGTGTAGATCTGCTGGTCGCTGGTATCGGGAGTGCGCATCTGCACCTGTACCTGGCCATCGGGCAGGCGGGTGACCTGCATCTCGCGGCCCTGGCGCTGCAGCGTGGCCGGGTCCGGCATCACCGGCCATTCGACCTTGGCAAGCGGCACCTTCTCCTCCACCTTGCGTGGCTCCGGCTCGGCTTCGCTGTCGATGTGGCTGTCCAGCAGCGGATCGGCAGTGGACGTTTCCTGCAGCGCGATCTCGTTGCCGAAATGCTTGAGGAAGTCGTCGAAGACCGGATGGGGGCAACTGGCAGACGCGTCTGCCGGGACTGCGGCAACCGGCGTGGCCGGCGCCGTGGCGGCGGCTGTGCTGGTCGGAGCCGGTACGGCGGCGTCAGCGGGGGCTGCCTGGGGCGCAGGCTTGCAGCCGGACAGCGCAAGCCCCAGGGCAAGCGCAAGCAGGGCAACGGGGCGGAGCTGGTTCACGGGATCCTCCTGATTCCGGGCGGTCGCGCGCGGTTCCGGCGCGGTAGGGAGGCAAGGATAGCCATGCCTCGGTCAATTCAGTTTCAACATCCGCTGTCAGGAATATCCCGACATGCTGAATTGAGACTAATATCACACTAATACTGAAATCAACGTCATCGCAGCAGCCGTTAGACTACGCCGCACACGCTTCGACCCTGGCCCCATGCGCGCATTCCTGCTTGCCCTCTCCCTGCTGCTGCCAACGCTGTGGCCTGGTGGTGCGGCCGCGCTGGAGGTCCGGGAAGGCGATCTGCTGTTCGTCACCGCCGGCCATGCCGGCCTGAGCGCGGCCATCGACGATGCCACCGGCAAGCAGGGCGCCCCCAGCTTCGATCACGTGGCCCTGGTCGCTGCGGCGCCAGGCGGCTGGGAGGTACTGCATGCGGACGAGAAGGGATCGCGCCGGCAGGCGCTGGATCAGTTCCGCCAGGACGCCCGAGGCAAGCAGCGGCAGGTCGTGGTCTATCGCCTGCACGCATCGCAGCAGGCTGCCATCAAGGATGCGGTCGCGACCGCACGCACGATGCTGGGAAAGCCCTACAACACGTCGTATGTGTTGAACGAGGACAGCTACTACTGTTCGGATTTCATCGAACGCGCGTTCCGTGCGCACCATGTGTTCGCACTGCAGCCGATGAACTTCCGCAACCCGCAGACCGGGCAGATCGCACAGCACTGGGTCGATCTCTACCGCGGCATGGGCATGGAGGTGCCGCAGGATCAGCCGGGCACCAATCCGAACGACATGTCGGCGGCACCGGTGCTGCACCGTATCGGCGTGCTGGAATAAGCGAAGCCCCGCACGGGGCGGGGCTTCGCGCATCACAGGAAGTGGGTGCCGAAGTCACTCTTCCTCGTCCTGCCCACCCTGCTGCTGGTTGCGCTGGTTGCGCTGCTGCTGTTCCTGCTGCTGTTGCTGCTGCTGGTCGCGGCCACGACCCTGCTGCTGATCCTGCTGGTTCTGCTGGCCCTGCTGCTTCTGGTTCGGGTTCTGGTTCTGCTGTGCCATGTCCGATCTCCAAAGCCACACGCGGAATGCGGTGGACGGGACCATCGTCTGCAGCGAAGAGTTAATCGCGCGTTGGTGGGCGGCTACATTGGTGTGTACGCGCGTGAATGAACGGGCAAAGCCCCTTGCGGCACAAGCCGATGAAGGATTCATATGGGTTCGGCATGTGCTCATGCCGTCAGCCCGACTGCGCGCATTCATGGCGTGCTCTGCTGGAAACACGCGCTGAACGGAGCTGGCGTCCTGCTCGCGCACGGACGCCAGCCCTGCACTCACGGCATCACCGGCGGCACATACGCCAGGGTCATGCCCAGCACCCATAACAGGCCCAGCACCAGCGGGATGTGCACCAGCAACTGGATGAAGGTGAAGCCCACGATGTCGCGTGCCTTCAGCCCCAGCACGCCCAGCAATGGCAGCATCCAGAACGGGTTGATCAGGTTCGGCAGCGCTTCGGCCGCGTTGTAGACCTGCACTGCCCAGCCCAGGTGCGCCTTCAGCTCGTTGGCGGCCTGCATCACGTACGGCGCCTCGATGATCCACTTGCCGCCACCGGACGGCACGAAGAAGCCCAGCACCGCCGAGTAGATGCCCATCACCAGCGCGAAGCTATCGGTGCTGGCCACGTGCACGAACAGGCTCGACAGCCGGTGCGCCAGGGTCTGCCCGTCACCACCGGCGGCGTGGGTGAGGATCATCGCGATACCGCCGTACAGCGGGAACTGGATCAGCACGCCGGTGGTGCTCGGCACCGCCTTGGCCACCGCGTTGAGGAAGCTGCGCGGGCGCCAGTGCAGCAGCAGGCCCAGCGAAATGAAAAGGAAGTTGTAGGTGTTGAGGTTGGCGATGGCAGTGACCACCGGCTTGTTGGCGAACTCGTTGAACAGCCAGCCGAACGCCAGCAGCGAGAGCAGCACGGTCAGCAGCGGGCTGTATTCCAGCCATTCGCCCGGGCGCGTGCGTCGCTGCAGCGGTTCCGGCTCGGCCTGCGCAGCGCCGGGAAATTCCTCGGCGGTACGCGCACTGCCGGCTGCAGGCGCGGTCAGCCAGGCGATCAGCAGCGAGACAAGGATCAGCACTGCGGTCAGGGCGATCGACTGCCACAGAAAGATGGTTTCGGTGAACGGCAATACGCCGGTGATCTCCACCAGGCCCGGCGGCATGCTGGCCGGGTTGGCCTGCAACTGTGCGGCCGACGAGCTCAGCCCCATCGCCCACACTGCGCCCAGGCCGAGATAGGCCGACGCACCGGCGGCGCGGTAGTCCATGCGCAGTTCGGTGCGACGGGCCAGCGCGCGGACCAGCAGGCCACCGAACACCAGCGAGAAGCCCCAGCTGAGCAGCGAGGCGAGCATGCTGACCAGGCCCACGTACACCACCGCACCGCGACCGGTGCGCGGCACCCGGGCCAGGAAGTCGATGAAGCGTGCGACCACCGGCGCGGTGGCCACGGCGTAGCCGCCGATGACCACGAAGGCCATCTGCATGGTGAAGGGAATCAGGCTCCAGAAGCCGTCACCGAAGGCGCTGGCGGTGGCCTGCGGGGTCGAACCGAAGCCCATCGCGGCCAGCGCGACAATGACCACGCCCAGCACCGCGAACACGTACGCGTCAGGGAACCACTTTTCCGCCCAGGCCGCCGAGCGCAGCGCTGCGCGCGCCATCCAGCCGTCCTGTACTGCTGCCGTCGAGGCCATCGCCTACCCTCCCAGGTTCGATGGATCGATTCTGGGCGGTGGGGTGTGGGCTGTCAGCCACCTATTGGTCGTAGGTGGCGGAAGGCCCGGCGCTGCGCGCCGCCGCCCGAGCGTAGGCTCGGGCGCTACAGAAGCACTGTCAGCTGTAGAGCCGAGCCCACGCTCGGCTGCGCTTCTCAACGCAGCGCCAGGTCCACGGCGATACCGGCGAACAGCGCGGCGCCGACCCAGTTGTTGTGCAGGAACGCCTTGAAACACGGGCCGCGCTCGCGGTTGCGGCAGATCCAGAATTCGTACACCACCAGCGCGGTGGCCACGGCCACGCCGGCCAGGTAGTAGCCACCCAGCCCGCCGCGCACGCCAACCAGCGCCATGGTGGCCAGGAACAGCGCGTACAGCACGCCCTGGATGACCAGATCGAGATCACCGAACAGGATCGCGGTGGAGTGCGAGCCCATCTTCAGGTCGTCCTCGCGGTCGACCATGGCATACCAGGTGTCGTAGGCGGTGGACCACAGGATATTGCCGGCATACAGCAGCCAGCCCAGCATCGGCACCTCGCCCTGCACGGCGGCGAACGCCATCGGGATGCCCCAGCCGAACGACATGCCCAGGTAGACCTGCGGCAGATGGGTGTAGCGCTTCAGGTACGGATAGCTGGCGGCCAGGAACACGCCGATGAAGCTCAGGCCGATGGTCAGCCCGTTCAGGGTCAGCACCAGGCCGAACGCCACCAGCATCAGCACGGCGAACAACGCCAGCGCGGCACGGCCGCTGATCGCGCCGGTGGCCAGCGGCCGCGCCTTGGTGCGCTCCACATGCGGGTCGAGCCAGCGGTCAGCGTAGTCGTTGATGACGCAACCGGCCGAGCGGGTCAGCCACACGCCGGCGGTGAACACGAACAGCGTCCACAGCGGCGGCAGGCCGCCGGCAGCCAGCCATAACGCCCACCACGTGGGCCACAGCAGCAGCAACGTGCCGATCGGGCGATCAGCGCGCATCAGACTCCAGTAATGCCGCCAACGCGGCGTCGCCGGCGACTGCGGCGAAGTGAGGGGGGTATCAGCCATGGCGATAGGATACTCCTGCCCCTCTGGCAGGGCTTTGCCGGTGGGGGGAGATTTGTTCGGCGAAACTGGATAGAATGCCCGTCCCGCACCGCTTCATGGCGGTGCGATGCCCGCCCCGGCACTGGCCGACGGCGCGGCGGTTCTACAACGCGCCCGTAGCTCAGCCGGATAGAGTAGTGGCTTCCGAAGCCATTGGTCGGGGGTTCGAATCCCTCCGGGCGCGCCATGTTCTTTCTATCCCCCCGTTCCGGTCCCTAGGGCCTGCGTCGAGCGTAGCTTCGATTCGGATCCGGCGTGGCGCGGCAGATCCGGCTGCGTGCATGCCTGATCATGCCGGGCAGCCAGCACAGCGCCGATACCAGGGCCCAGATCGCCGTCAGCCAGAACCATCGACCCAGGGTGTAGGCCCAGATCATGGGAAATACAGCCAGCATGGCGATGAACTGTGTGTACAGCAGATAGAGCGAATGCATGCCCAGGCGTGGGTCCGAGCGCAGCACCACGCCACACCCGCGGCATGCCGTCCTCGCCTGGCGTTTGCCTGCAGAGCGCAGTGGAAACCGTTGCCCGGCAGCGCCGCAGAGCGGACAGCTGAAGGTCATCCATTGCATGCGCAGCCTCCGTTCCTCTTCCTGATGGCTGCCACAGCATACGGCCGATGCAGTAACGCCGGGCATGGCCCGGCGTTGGCTTCAAAGCAGTCGAGCATGGCTCGACTCTACAAGAGCAGATCAGTACTTCCCGTCGAACGCGAAGATCGGCTTGCGCGTCTTCCACGCACCAGCAGTAAAGTCCGGGAACTCCAGCGTCTGGAAGCCGTTGGCGATCGACTGCTCGCTCAGCGGCGTGATCGCACTCCAGGTCACCGCATCATAGATGTCGATCGGCATCGGTGCCTTGGCCTTCAGTGCTTCCACAAATGCATGGATGACGAACCAGTCCATGCCGCCGTGGCCGGCGCTGGCGGCGGTGTCGGCATTCTGCTTCCACAGTGGGTGCTCGTACTCGTCCTGGTACTTCTTGAACTCTTCCCACTGGTGCGGCGGGCTGCGGCCTTCGATGTGGATCGAATGGTTCACGTCCATCCACAGGCCCTTGGTGCCCTGCACACGGAAACCCATTGAATACGGGCGCGGCAGCGAGGTGTCGTGCTGCAGCAGGATGGTCTCGCCGTTCTCGCAGGCCAGCGTGGTGGTGACGATATCGCCGAGCTTGAACTTCACCTGGGTGCTGGGGTGGGTGGTGCCACCACTCTTGGCCACGGTGTATTCGTGCAGGCCGCGTGCCTTGGTCGCGAAGGCGTTGATGTGGGTGAAGCGGTTGCCACGGTTGATGCCGGTGTACATCGCACAGGGGCCGATGCCGTGGCTGGGGTACAGCTCACCATTGCGTTCCACCGAATGCTCGGTGCGCCAGCGAGCTTCGCTCCAGCCCTTCGGACCGAACTCCACGCCGCTGTCGTAGGGCTGGTTGGGGTCGCCGGAATTGAACTTCACGCCGCGCAGGTCGTGCTGGTAGCCGGCCTGCAGATGCACCAGTTCGCCGAACAGGCCCTGGCGCACCATCTGCAGCGCGGCCATCACGTCGCGGCGGTAGCAGACGTTCTCCAGCAGCATGTACGGGGTGCCGGTGCTCAGCTGGGTCTTCAGCACGTCCCAGTGGTCCTGCAGGGTGATGCCGGCCACCACTTCACAGCCCACGGCCACGCCGGCCTGCATCGCGGCAATCGCCATCGGTGCGTGGTACTCCCACGGCGTGGCGATGATCACGCCATCGATGCCCTTCTGTTCCAGCAGGCGCTTCCACGCGTTGGTATCACGATCCTGGCCATAGGTCTTCGGCGCGGGCTTGCCGGCCTTCGCCACCATCTCTGTGGCACGGCCCAGCATGATCGGCTCGATGTCGCACAGGGCAACCACTTCGACGTCGTCGCGACGTACCAGCTCCTTCAGCAGCACCAGCCCACGCATGCCGGTACCGATCATGGCCAGGCGCACTTTGCCCCCGCGTGCCCATGCCGGGGTCTGCGGCAGCAGGCTGCTGGCGGCGACAGCGGCACTGGCCGCGATGAATTCCCTACGCTTCATGGCAAACATCTCTCCTCTTGGCAGCGTGCCGGCCGCAGCCGGCACGCCAGGTCACGCAAACGGAATTACTTGAACCGGTAGCCGATGGTCACACTGTAACCACGGCCGAAGATGGTGGCGTAGTCACTGGAGTCACCCAGGAAGCTGTTCGGATCGTAGAACGGCAGGCGGTTGAACAGGTTCTTGACGGTGAAGCTCAGGTTCCACGCATCATCCGGGCGCCAGGTGACGCTCATGTTGGCGGTCCACCACGACGGTGCACCATCGCACTTGCTCTTCTGCAGGGCCAGGTAGCCGCCGGTGCAGGTTTCCTTGTTGTTGCTCTCTTCGTCGATCTGGTCGGTGGCCCACTTGGTGCCACCCACGTAGTTGACGAACATGCTGGTGGTCACCTGCTTGTAGGTCCAGTCTGCATTGAGCGTGGCACGCAGGCGCGGGTTGTTGTAGTAGCCCACCACGTCGCCGTAGTACCAGCCGTTCTCGGCGTCCATGTAGAAGCGGTTGCGGTTGGCGATGGTGGCGGCCAGGCCGATGTTCAGGTTGCCCCAGTCGCCCAGCGAGAAGCGGCTGCGCGCGTCGATGTCGAAGCCGTCGATCAGCGTCTTGCCGCGGTTCTTGTACTGGCCGACCACGCTGGCCACGTTACCGGCGGAGTAGCCCGGCAGGGTGGCCGGGCAGCTCACGCCGCTGGCCGGATCGGCGCACATTGCCGCCAGCTGCGCCAGGTTGGCGCGGTCGCTGTCGGTGATCGGCGAGCGCGACATCGAGATGATGTCTTCCATGCGGCGATAGTCCGGCGCGACGATTTCGTTGTCACGGTAGATGAACCAGTAGTCGGCCGACACCGACAGCCAGGTTGCCGGCTCGTAGACGAAGCCGAGGGTGGCGATCTTGGCCTTTTCCGGCTTCAGGTCCTTGTTCGGCTGGGTCATGCGCGCCACGGTGCGGCTGCAGTCGACGTTCAGCAGGGTCTTGCCGAGGTCGACGTCACCCGGCCGCTGCGACTTCAGCAGCAGGTTGGCGATGGCGTTGGTCTCGCCGCAGCGCAGTTCGTCACGGAAGCCACCGAGCTGGGCGAACACGCCGCCGTTGCCGGACTCGGCCAGGCTCGGTGCGCGGAAGCCGGTGGAATAGGTGCCGCGCAGCATCAGCTGATCGAACGCCTGGTACTTGAAGCCGATCTTCGGCGCGATGTTGGCGCTGAAGTTCGGGTACTTGTCCACGCGCACCGCCGCATCCAGTTCCAGCTTGTCGGTGATCGGCGCCACGGTCTCGGCGAACAGCGCGTAGGTGTTGCGCTTGCCGTCGAACCACGAGCCGCCCTGCTGGGTGATCAGGCCATTGGCCGCATCGGCATTGCCCGGGGTGTAGAAGGTCTCACGGCTGGCGTTGAAGCCGAACGCGGCGCGCATCTCGCCCGCCGGCAGCTGGAACAGCGGTCCTTCGATCTTGCCGTCCAGGGTATGCAGGCGGGTCCACGACTGGATGTCGAAGGTCGGGAACGCTTCACGTATCAACGCGGCGTTGGCTTCGCTGATCTCGCCGAACTTGTACGCCGGGTGGTCGGAGATGATCACCCGACCGGTGCCCGGATCGATCGTGTACGGCCCGAACGCCTTCTCGAAACCCTTGGTGTTGACGTTGATCGTCTGGTAGGTGGTGGAGTGGGTACCAGCGCTGGCGAATGCGGTTTCCCAGTTCCAGTCACCCGCGTTGCCACGTGCGCCCGCCAGCACACGATAGCTCTTGTCGGTATTGCGCTGGCCGAAGTAGTTCGGGCCGGCATCCTGCAGCAGGTAGTTCAGGCCGACCACGCCGCCCATCATGGCCTTTAACTGCGGGCTGGCGTGGTTGTACTCGTTGTTCGGGCCCAGGAACGGGTACAGGAACTGGTTGACGGTGTTGCCGGTGTTGCGCGAGAACCAGCTGGTCGGGTTGCCAGTCGTGGTGCCATAGGTGCGCGGCGTACCGCCGTTGGCGCGCAGGTCGATGTCGGTATAGGTCGCCTCGGCGAAGATCTCGGTGTTGTCACCGACCAGGAAGGTGCCGTTGAGGTAGGCGGTGTTGCGCTCGGACTTGGCGCCGGCATCGATCTCGTTGTTCATCCAGGTTTCCCAGACGCAACGCGGGCCGGCCGCTTCACTGGTCAGCACGTTCCTGCAGCCCGGCGCAGCTTCCTGTACGCGGCGGCCGGTAACGGGATCGAAGGCGAAGTAGGTGCCCGGGTTGAACTCGCCCGGCTTGCTGCCCACGCCCAGGCGCAGGTTGTTGAGGTAGTTCGGGTTGTTGACGTAGTACTGGTCCGGACGCTTGTCGTAGAAATCGCTCAGCGGAATCGCGTCGCGACGGTACATGTTGACCGCGCCATAGATATTGAAGCGGTTCTCGGCCAGGTCACCGAAGCCGGCGGTGATGCTGGCTTGGCGCTCACCGTAGGAATCGATGCGCGAGGAGGTGTCGTTGGTGAAGCTGATCTCGGCACCCTGGAAGTTGCGCTTGGTGATCACGTTGATCACGCCGGCCACCGCGTCGGTACCGTACACGGCCGACGCGCCGTCGGTCAGCACTTCCATGCGCTCGATGGCCGCCGCCGGGATCGCATCGATGTTGACGAACTGGGTCTGGAAGCCGGCCGGCGCACCGTAGTACGACAGGCGGCGACCGTTCAGCAGCACCAGCGTGCCCTGTGCGCCGAGCCCGCGCAGGTTGGCCTGCGAGGCACCATCGGAACCGGTGAACAGCGAGCGCGCATCCTGCTGCGCAGGGCGTGCGGCCGGCAGGTTGTCGAGCACCTGCAGCAGCGTGCGCGCACCCATGTTCTGGATGTCCTGCTTGCTGATCACCTGCACCGGCGAGGCGGTTTCAACGTCGGTGCGGCGGATGTTGGAGCCGGTGACCTCGATGCGGGCCAGGTCGGTGGCGTTGTCCTTGCTCTCCTGGGCGAAGGCAGGAGCGGCAAGCGAGAACAGCGCGCCGGCAATGGCCAGCGTCAGCGGAGCGATCGGGCGGCAGGGGGGGCGGTGGTGGCGGGCGGGCAACATCGGGGTTCTCTCCTGGCAAGGGTGCGGCGCAACTGAGTGAGCGCGTGGGCGTTCGGCGGGCAAAACGCTCCCGGGCCACGGCCATGAGGGCCGTAGTCGGGATGGGGCGGGGGAGGAGCGGTGTTACGTGGGGGTCATGGGGCGACGATGCTGGCGGAGTCGCCCTCCTGGCCGATCAGTACGGCGTTGGCCCAGTTGGCACAGACCTGGGCGGGTTGGCTGCCCTGCGCACCCAGCGTGCGCAGGCTCAGGGTGGAAAGGCCACGGATGTCCAGCTCCGGCTTGACCACGCCGGGCGCCTTCACCAGGCCGCTGTCGTACAGCAGGCGGTTGTCGCCCCATACCTGGAACTGCAGGCCGCCGGCGTTGCGGCAGGCGTCGTCGATGCCGAGGTCGGCACGCAGCAGGTGCCAGCCGCCCTGCAGGCGCAGGTCGATGCGGCTGTTGGCGCCGACCCCCAGGCCACGGCGGAACTGCAGGCCGTTCATGCGCATGCCGGCGTCGCCTCGGAACGACTGGTCGGCGCGCACCTGGCTGGCCAGCGCGGCCGGCACCGGCAGCTCGGAGAGATAGCGCTGCCGGGCCGGTCGCTCCGGTTCCTGGTGTTCGAGGATGTGGAAGGTGGACAGTGCGATCGGGCCGACGTCGCGCGGCTGCAGTGCATCGAACGCGCGGGCGCTGCCCTGTGCGGCGGTGACCATCGGGTCGGTGCTGCTGGCGCCGTCGCCTTCAGGGTTCTGCACGCTCAGCACGCGGAAGCGCAGCAGGCGGCCGGCATGGGCCGGGAACGCGATGCGCTGCACGCCTTCCTTCAGCTGCAGGCGGCCACGGGCGATCGGCTCGCCCCACTCACCATTGCTGTCGCCCAGGTACACCTCGTAATCGCGCACCTGGCCGTGCTTCCAGTTCTTGTCGTTGCGCGGCGCGATGTCGATGCCGTCGATCATCCTGCGCTCGCCGAAGCCGATCACCCACTCGTGCGCGCCGGTGCGCACGGCCTGGTTGCGCACGCTGCGGAACCAGGTGTTGGGATCGTCATCGAAGGCGTTCTCCAGCGCATGGCCGGGCTCCTCGGCCGGGCGGTTGACCACCAGCAGGCTGTCTGCAGGCAGTTCGCGGCCGAGTACCGGCGCGGCCGGATAGGCATCGTCGGCGGCCGCAGCGGCCACCGCGAAGTCCAGCTGCAGCTGCAGCGGCTGGCGGATGTCCTGGGTAGCGGTACGCACGTGCAGCGTGCCACGGCGCTCCTTGGCATCGAAGTACCAGCCTTCAGCCGCACCGTTGAACGCCGCCGCATCGGCCAGCGCCGGCAAGGCGCGGCCATCGGCCTGCACTGCACGCGGCGCCTGCCGGCTGAGCACGCGCAGGCCATAACGACGCTGCGCCAGCTGGCCGTTGTACTGGCCCTGCACCGCGTCGATCTGCACCTGCACCGGGCCACTGCCCAGTGCAGGCGCCTGCACGCGGATCTGCTGCGTGCTCGACTCGCCCTGCTGGTAACGGCGCGTGTTGCCATCGTCTTCGTACAACGTGTACTGCGAATCGCCCTGCGGGTACAGGTCGAAGGTCACTTCATCGAGCGGCTTTTCACCATCGAACAGCATCGACGGGTACATCGGCAGGATCGCACCGGCACGCACGAACACCGGCAGCGTGGCCAGGTCCACCTGGCGGTCCAGCTGGCGGCCGTCGGCACCGGCCTGCACGCGGCGGCCGTCCCAGTAGTCGATCCACCCCCCGGCCGGCAGGTGGATGTCGCGGCGCCAGCCACGGCTGGCGGCCTGGCTGCGGTACACCGGCGCCACCAGCAGGTCGCGGCCGAGCAGGAACTGGTACTTGTAGGTCTCATCCTGTGCATGCGGGTCGCGCGGGTAGTCCCACATCAGCCCCCGCACCGGCGGTGCGCCGGTCTGCGCGGCCTCGTGCACCAGCCCGTACATGTACGGGGTCAGGCGCATCTTCAACTTCAGGTAGTCGCGGTTGATGCTGCGGTACGGCTCGTCGTACCACCACGGGTGCTTGCGCGCATTCGACGACCAGCCGCTCATGCCCATCAGCACCGGCGTGAACGCCTTCCACTGCAGGTCGCGGGTGAAGGTTTCGGCGCTGCCGCCGAAGATCGCATCCACATCGCCGCTGGCGTAGGCCATGCCGGACAGGCCGGAGCCGACCAGGGTCGGCACGTGCCAGCGGATGTAGTCCCAGCTGCTGCTCTGGTCGCCGGTCCAGGCCACGGCGTAGCGCTGGATGCCGGCCCAGCCCATCACTGTCCACAGGAACGGGCGCGAATCGGAATTGTCGAGGATGCCGTTGAACGCCTGGCGGTTGGCGTCCATCGCGAACTGGTAGCCCTTGCCGGTCCAGGCCACGTCCAGCTTCTGCACGCGGCTGCCGGCCTTGCCCACTTCCCAGGCGATCTTGTCGACGCCGTTCTCGGTCCACAGGCCGGTGCGGAAGCCGTAGCCGGCGAGCCCCTTCACCGTTTCCGGCAACTGCTTGTAGCCGCAGCCGTAGCCATCATTGGGCAGGATCCAGCCACCGGGCATGTCGTGGGCGCGGTACTGCTTGGCCACGCTGTCGATCACATCCGGCGTGGTGCCGGTCGGGCCGTCGCTCCAGCCTTCGGGCACGGTGCCGGGCTTCTTGCTGTTGTCGCTGTCGTTGTAGCAGTCGGCATCGCCGTAGGACAGCGCCCAGCGCGCCACCATGTTCGGGCGGCCGGTCAGCTGGGTGTAGCGCTCGATCAGCTTGGGCAGGTCGGCGCCGACGAAGTAGTACGCGTCGAAACGGTCTTCGCGATGCAGCAGCGTGGCCTGGTCGGGCTGGCGCAGGTCGTAGCTGCCATCGCTCCACGTATTGCGCAGCATGCCCCAGCCACGGCTGCTCAGCAGCATCGGTGCAGGACTGGGGCGGTCACCCTCTTCCCAGCCGCCGGAATAGGACACTTCCAGCTCGCGGCCCTTGAACTGGTAACGGCCATTCTGCTGGCCGCCCCCGAAATAGCCCTCATCGGCCTGCGAGGACAGCACCTGCACGCTCTGCGTGGCCTCCAGGTCCAGCGGCTGCAGTTCCTGCCACAGCGCGGTGGGTTGGCCGTTGTCCAGACGTTCCAGGCGCAGGCGCAGCGGCTGCCGCTGCACATGCAGGACCAGTGCGTCGGTACGCACGCGGATTTCCTGCGCGTCTTCTTCCAGCTGCGCCTGCACGTTCGCCTTGGGCTGCGGCAGAACGATCGGTGCGGCCTTGTCGCCGGCGCCGGTCAACGTGCCGTTGCGGCCGGCCTGCACGCGGATGATGTCGGTCGCCGGCAGTTCAATGCGGATGCGCGCGCCCATGTCGGTCTGCAGGTCCCAGCCCTGCACGCCGTCGCGGCTGGCGCTGGCGCTGACCGATCGCAGGTTGCCGACCGGCTCGGCCCGGGCCGTCATGGACGCCAGCATCAAGGCCGGCACCAGGGCCAGCATCAGCGGCGAGCGACGAACGCAGTTTTCCACGCGGACTCCCAACCCGTTCACCGGGCGTTTCGAAAGCGATTGGGCCGACTCTAGGGCAGCGATTCGAAAGATGTCAACAAATTGAAAGAAAAAAGGAAGATATATTCCATTGAAACGAAAGTTGTTGCGTCGCAATACTTTGTGTAAGCGCTTGCAGTCGCCTGTTAAGCATTGTGCGATACGGCATTTGACCCGTCCTTTCGTTTTCCTGGTTATGCCGCGACTGGGAAAGCCACTCGGCCATTTTCTTTCTTTTTACTTTCGATGTTTGACATTTCGAAAGAAAACGCAGATGGTGCGCTGGCCCAACTGGAACCTCCGAATGGACGTCACCCTGCTTTCCGATGTGTCCGCCTGGCAGCGCCTTGGCGGAGCCGACACCGCAACCGAAATCGCCCAGCAGCCTGCGCTGTGGGAAGCACTCGCACAGGACCTGTCGCGTGCCCGCGACCGCCTGCAGGCCTTCCTTGGCGACAGCCTCAACAATTCCAACCAGCGCGTGCTGTTCACCGGCGCCGGCAGTTCCGGCTTCATCGCCGAGATGGTGGCTGACGCGATCAACGCACAGTGGCCGGCCGAGGTGCGCGTGGTGCACACCACCAGCCTGCTGACCCACCCGGCGCTGTACCTGCAGCGTGACCGCCCGACCCTGCTGGTGTCGTTCGGCCGCAGTGGCTCCAGCCCGGAAAGCGTGGCAGCGGTGGATCGCGTGCGCAGCGACGTGGACGACGCGCGCTTCCTCGATATCACCTGCAACGCCGATGGCGAACTGGCCCGCCGTGGCGCCGGTCGTGCCGATACCTGCACCCTGCTGATGCCGTCGGCCAGCTGCGATCTTGCCTTCGCCATGACCAGCAGCCTGACCTGCATGCTGCTGGCCGCACTGACGGTGTTCGATCGCTCGCCGTGGGATGCGCGCGTGGCGCGCCTGAAGCAGATCGCCGCGCTGGCCCGCGAAGGGCAGGCGCAGTGGGACGCACCAGTGGCAACGCTTGCGCAGCGCCCGTTCAACCGCGTGATCTACCTTGGCAGCGGCCCGCTGGAAGCGCTGGCCCGCGAGTGTGCACTGAAGGTGCTGGAGCTGACCGCTGGCCGCGTTCTGGCGCTGGCCAACACGCCGCTGGGCTTCCGTCACGGCCCCAAGTCGACGCTGGATGGCAACACCCTGGTGGTGGTGCTGCGCAGCGTGCAGCCGCTCGCGCGCCGCTACGAGCAGGACCTGCTGGAAGAACTGCGCCGCGATGGCGTGGCCGGGCAGGTGCTGGCGATTGGTCCGCATTCGGATATCGGCGCCGATGACGATTACACCCTCACCGTACCGGCGCTGGACGATCCGTGGCTGGCACCGGTGTGGCTGGGCTTCGCGCAGCTGTTCGCGCTGCAGCGCTCGGCCGCGCTGGGACTGACCCCGGACAACCCGTTCCCGGATGGCACCGTCAACCGCGTCGTCAAGGGCGTCACCATCCACCATGGCTGAGCTGATCGCCCACGCCTGCTACGGCATCGACATCGGCGGCACCAAGATCGAGCTGGTGGCGTGCGATGCAGCGATGCAGGTCACCTGGCGCCGCCGCGTGGCCACGCCGCAGGGCGACTACGATGGTTTCCTGCAGGCCGTGGTGACGCTGGTGGCCGAGGCCGACGCCGCGCTGGGCCGGAATGATGCGGCCATCGGCATTGCCCTGCCCGGCGTGCGTGACCGCCGCAGCGGCCGCCAGCTCAGCGCGAACGTGCCCGCACTGACCGGCCAATGCGTGGCGAAGGATCTGCAGGCGCGGCTGCAACGCCCGCTGCATTTCGGCAATGACCTGCAGTGCTTTGCCCTGTCGGAAGCGCACGGCGGCGCCGCCGATGGCTACCCCAGCATGTTCGGCGCCATCCTCGGCACCGGTGCCGGCGGTGGCTTCTGCCTGCAGGGCCGGCTGCTGTCCGGCTTCAACGGCCTGGCCGGCGAGTGGGGCCACTGGAGCGTGCCCGGCCATCTGCTGCAGCGCCATGGCCTGCCGCTGCTGGACTGCGGCTGCGGCCTGCAGGGCTGCGTGGAGCGCTATGTCTCCGGCAGTGGTGTAGCAATGATCGAACGCCATCTCGGTGGCAGCGCCGCCAACGCCAGCGCGGTGATTGCCCTGGCCGAGGCCGGCGATGCGCGCGCACGCAAGGCGCTGGACATCCATCGTGACCTGCTCGGCCACAGCCTGGCCGCGCTGGTGCTGGCGCTGGACCCCCACGTGATCGTGCTCGGCGGTGGCCTGTCGCAGTACGCGCCGCTGTACCAGCAGCTGCCGGCCGCCATCGCCGCCCATCTGTTCAATGGCGTGCAGGTCCCCCCGATCGTGCCGCCACGGTTCGGCGATGCCGGTGGCGCACGTGGTGCCGCCCTGCTCGCCTGCCAACGCTCGTTTTCCTGATCTCCGGAGCCTGACCATGTCCCCGTTGCAGACCCTGCTTGCTTCCCACCGCGCCGGCGCCAATGTCGGCCTGTACAGCGTCTGCTGCAGCAACGAGCAGGTGCTGCGCGCGGCCATGCACGTCGCCCTGGCGCATGGCACCGTGCTGCTGATCGAGGCCACCTCCAACCAGGTCGACCAGTTCGGCGGCTACACCGGCATGACCCCGCCGCTGTACCGCGACTACGTGGGCACGCTGGCCGATGAGGAAGGCTTCCCGCGCGAGCGGCTGATGCTGGGCGGCGACCACCTCGGCCCGAATGCCTGGCAGAAGCGCCCGGCGGCCGAAGCGATGACCCACGCGCGCGTGCTGATCGAAGCCTACGTCGCCGCCGGTTTCCACAAGATCCATCTGGATTGCAGCATGTCCTGCGCCGATGATCCGGTGCCGCTGCCCGATGCCATCGTCGCTGCGCGCTCGGCCGAGCTGGCCGAAATCGCCGAACGCACCGCCGCCGAACATGGCCTGCCGCCGCCGGTCTACGTGATCGGTACCGAAGTGCCGATTCCCGGAGGCGAAGCCTCGCTGGCCGAGGGCCTGCAGGTGACCACGCCGGCCGCCGCCGCGCAGACCCTGGCCATCCACCGGCAGGCCTTCGATACCCCGCAGCTGCGCGATGCATGGCAGCGTGTGATCGCGATGGTGGTCCAGCCGGGCGTGGACTTCGACCACAGCAGCGTGCACGAGTACGACGCTGCCGCTGCCAGTACGCTGGCCGATTTCCTCGAACAGCAGCCACGCATCGTGTTCGAAGCGCACTCCACCGACTACCAGCGCGAGAGCGGCCTGCACGCGCTGGTGCGCGACCACTTCGCCATCCTCAAGGTCGGGCCCGCGGCCACCTTCGCCTACCGCGAAGCGCTGTTCGCGCTGGCCGCGATCGAGGCCGAACTGCTGCCGGCGGCACAGTGCTCGCGCCTGCCGCAGGTGCTGGACGAGGTGATGGTGGCGCAGCCGAAGTACTGGCAGTCCTATTACCAGGGCGATGACGCCGCGCTGCGCCTGCTGCGCAGCTACTCCTTCAGTGACCGCTGCCGCTACTACTGGGGCGAGCCCGCGCTGGTGCAGGCGGTGCAGACCCTGTTCGCCAACCTGGAACAGCACGCGCCGCCACTGGTGCTGCTCAGCCAGTACCTGCCGGAGCAGTACCGCGCCGTGCGTGAGGGCACGCTGGCCAACACCCCCACCGCGCTGGTGCAGCACCGCATCGGCCTGTGCCTGGGCGAGTACGCGCGCGCCTGCAGCGCCAACCAGGCCGGAACCCGCACGCAGAACGCACGTTCGGCTGCCGCAGTTGCTGCGAACGGCTAATCTCTACCTTTCCCCGCGAAACCGAGAATGGCCATGCGCAACACCCGCTCCCGCCGGCAACAGATCCTGCAGCTGCTGATCGAGCACGGCTCGGTGCAGGTGGCCGATCTGGTCGAGCGTTTCGGCGTGTCGGCGGTGACCATCCGTGCCGACCTGACCCACTTCGAGTCGCAGGGGCTGGCCAACCGCACCCACGGCGGCGCCACCCTGGTGCGCACGCCGCCGCAGGAACAGGACATCCATGAGAAGGACGCGCTGAACCTGCCGTTGAAGGAATCGATCGGTGCGCGCGCTGCGCGCTTGGTGCAGCCGGGCGACAACATCATCATCGATTCCGGCTCGACCACGATGACGCTGGCCCGCCACCTGCGCGCGCATCGCGACGTGACGGTGATGACCAATGGCCTGAACATCGCCTGGGAACTGGCCAATGCCGCGGGCATCACCGTGCTGCTGACCGGTGGCCTGCTGCGCCAGCAGTCGCTGTCGCTGCAGGGCAGCCAGGCCGAGGCCAGCCTCAACTCGTACAGCTTCGACACCCTGTTCCTGGGCGTGGATGGCCTGGACCTGCAGTTCGGCCTGACCACCCACGACGAGGCCGAAGCCCGCCTCAACCACCGCATGGTCGAGCGCGCGCGCCGCATCGTGGTGCTGACCGACGCCTCCAAGTTCGGCCGCGTCAGCCTGCACCGCATCGCCCGCCTCGACCAGATCCACGCCATCATCACCGACGCCGGCATCGACGACGCAACCCGCGAAGGGCTGCAGCGGCTGGGTATCGAAGTGATCATTGCCGAGCCTCCCGCATGACCGACATCCGTTCCCTGCATGGCCGCATCCTCACCCCGCTGGGCTGGCGGCGTGGCCAGGTCCACTTCGATTCACACGTGCGCCAGCTGCAGGTGGATGACCACAGTGGTGCTGACGACCTGCAGCTGCCGGTCATCCTGCCCGGCTTCATCGACCTGCATGTGCACGGTGCGGCCGGGGTGGACCTGATGCAGGGCGGCGACGTGGCGCGCACCATCGCGCGCACCCATCTGCGCTTCGGCACCACCACGCTGCTGGCAACCACCATGACCGCCGGCCTGGATGAGATCGAGCACGCGCTGCAGGGGGTGGCTGCGACGATGGCGGCGCCCGATGCCGACGCCGCCCGCATCGTCGGCGTGCATCTGGAAGGACCGTTCATCAGCCCGCAGCGGCTCGGTGCACAGCCCAACCGTACGATCGAGGCGACGCTGGCGCTGGTGCAGCAACTGCACGCACTGGCGCCGATCCGGGTAATGACGCTGGCACCGGAAATCGGCGAGCACACCGCACTGATTCCGGCGCTTTCGGCGATGGGCATCCGCGTGCAGCTCGGCCACAGCGCCGGCACCTACGAGGAAGGCGTAGCCGCGCTGCAGGCCGGCGCCTCCGGCTTCACCCATCTGTTCAATGGCATGACCGGTGTCGACCATTACCGACCCGGCATCGCCGCGGCGGCGCTGGCGCATGCACAGTACGCCGAGATCATTCCCGACCTGCAGCACATCCATCCCGGCGTGATCCGCCTGGCCGCGCGCGCGATCCCACGCCTTTACGCAGTGACCGACGCGACGGCCGCCACCGGCATGCCCGATGGCGAGTACGCCCTGGGCGAACAGCGCGTGCACAAGTGCGGCGGCTGCGTGCGCCTGGCGACCGGTTCACTGGCCGGCAGCGCCCTGACCATGGACCAGGCGCTGCGCAACCTGGTGCGCGTGGGTCTGGAGCTGGCCGACGCTTCGCAACGTGTTTCCACCTTCCCGGCCGACTACCTGGGCCTGGGCGATCGCGGCCGCATCGCGCCCGACGCCCGTGCCGACCTGGTGGTGCTGGACGCCGAACTGCGCCTGCAGCAGGTGGTGGTGAGTGGGCGCGTGGTCGATCTGAACTGACACGCGCGATGCGGCCCGGATGCCGCGCAGGCTCCCTGTAGAGCCGAGCCATGCTCGGCTCAGCGCGCGAAGCGCGGCATGGGGAACCTCGATATCGGAACGGAAAGCGGCCGAGCATGGCTCGGCTCTACAGAAAGCACTCTGCGACGAACCGCCGCCGGGCGTGGCCCGGCGCTACCACAGGAACTGCCGATGACTCCAAGCACCGCTCCGCGCTGGCCCGTACGCTACCTGCTCTTCATCGGCGGGCTGGGTGGCCTGCTGTACGGCATCGACATCGGCATCATCGCCGGCGCCCTGCCCTATCTCGAAGCAACTGCCAGCCACGCCTGGCAGCTCAGCAGCCAGCAGCTCGGCTTCGTGGTGGCCGCGGTACTGCTGGGCAGCGTGCTGTCCTCGCTGTTCGCCGGCATGATCGCCGACCTGATCGGCCGCCGCGGCGCGATGCTGCTGGCCGGCCTGCTGTTCACCGCCTCGATTCCGATCATGGCACTGGCCTCCGGTTACACGCCGCTGCTGCTGGGCCGCCTGCTGCAGGGCATCAGTGGCGGTTTGATCGGTGTAGTGATTCCGCTGTACCTGGCCGAAGTGCTCAGCCCCGAGCGACGTGGGCGCGGCGCGGCGATGTTCCAGCTGCTGCTGACCGTTGGCCTGGTGCTGGCAGCCTGATCGGCCTGTACCACGCCCACGCCGTGGATGCCGCCGCCGAAGCCGTGCGCTCGCTGCCGCTGGCACAGCAGGCGCAGGAGCTGTTCACGGTGAAGGACCACGCTTGGCGCACCATCTTCTGGACCTGCCTGGCGCCGGGCCTGCTGTTCTGCGCGGGCATCTTCTGGCTGTCCGAATCGCCACGCTGGCTGGTACGCCGGGGCCGCATCGATGAAGCCCGCCGCAGCCTGCATCGCGTACTGCCCGCTGCCGATGTGGAGCCCACCCTTGCGCAGATCCAGGCGCCGGAATCGAGCAGCAGCGACAGCAAGCGCGACCCGCTGCTCAGCCGCCGCTACGTGGTGCCGTTCCTGCTCGCCTGCGTCGTGCTGGCCTGCACCCAGGCCACCGGCATCAACTCGGTACTGGCCTACGCGGTGAACATCCTCAATCAGGCCGGCCTGTCCGGTTCAGTGGCCAACGGCGCCGACGTGGCGATCAAGCTGCTGAATGCGGTGATGACCGTGGTCGCGTTGCTGCTGGTCGACCGCAAGGGCCGCAAGTTCCTGCTGATGCTCGGCAGCGGTGGTATCTGCGTGGCCCTGCTGGCCGCGGCCACGCTGTTCTTCCAGGCCGAGCGCGGTCGCGCTGATGTGCAGCCGCAGTTGCAGGCGGCGGTCAACGGCGGTGGCCTGCAGCTTGTGCTGGATGAAGCCCAGTGGCAGCGCCTCGGTGCTGGCATCGACAGCGAGGGCCGGCCGCTGCAGCTGACCGTGTCGTACGCCTACGGCGACTTCACCAATGTGCGCGCCGTGCGCAGCGACAACCTGATTGATCGCGAACTGCGTATCGACCGCACCGGCACCGTACAGCCAGACAGCGTGATCGGCGCATTCTTCCGCAAGTTGCATCTGAACCCGTTCGCCGACCCGGCCAGTGCCGCGCAGGCGCCGCTGCGCATCGAACAGGCCCGCATCGGCCCGGTGCCGCCGCCTGCACATGGCTGGGCGGTGGCCGCCTGCATCCTGGTATTCGTCGCGTTCTTCGCGGTCGGCCCCGGCGTGTGCGTGTGGCTGGCACTGTCGGAACTGATGCCGAACCGCATCCGCTCCAACGGCATGAGCATCGCACTGCTGATCAACCAGTTCGTGTCGACCACCATCGCCGCCATCTTCCTGCCCACGGTGGGCCACTACGGCTACGCCAGCATGTTCGTGTTCTGGGCGGCCTGCACCTTCGTGTTCTTCCTGGTAGCCGCGTTCTGGCTGCCGGAGACCAAGGGCAAGTCGCTGGAGGAGATCGAGGCACGGTTCGCCCGGTAGCAGTCGACCTTGGTCGACCTCCGCGCGCAACGCGTTGGTGTTGGCGCGCCCGTCACTGACCGGTGATGTGCTTCGCCAACGCCTGCGCCTCGGGGGTGCTCGGCAATCCGCTCAGCATCATCGATTCACCGAACGGGCCTTTCACCGTCGCCACCATCAGCACGCGGCCGTCCACGCTGAGCGCCGCGCGCTGGCCCACCAGTGCTTCCGTGCCATCGTGGATGCGCTGGTGCGCTTCGTGTCGAAAGCGGATCTGCAGGCCAGGTTGCTTGTCCTGATCCAGCACGTAGCGCACATCGGCAATGTCGGCGCTGCCGGCGATCGGCGGCTCGCGCAGGGCCAGGGTTTCGCCTTGCCATTGCGCCGGCTTGCCTTTGCCGGAGGCGTCCACCGCGCTCAGGCGCACATCCACGCCAGGGCGCGGCACGTGATCCTTCCCTGCCAAGCCACCGGGCGTGGCGCCCGGCATGCAGCCGGCCAGGGTCAAGGCCACGCCCAGCAACAGCGGAAGCGCAGCCCTCACTTCAGCTTCCGCAGCTTGAATGCCACCAGCACCTGCAGCAGGCCATACAGCAGGCTGCCGATGCCGATCCACAGCGTAGTTACCGCCACGCCGGCATATGGATTCGCCGCAAACAGCAGGCCCAGCACCACCGCCAGCACGCCGCTGAGGATCAGCAACCATTCGCCCTGGATCTGCTTGCGCACGCGGATCGCGAACACGATGCGATAGATGCCGGCCACCAGCAGCCACGCCGCCAGGAACAGCACCAGCACGCTGGCGGTGGCCAGCGGATTGATCACCGCCAGGATACCGAAGCCCAGCGAGGCGATGGCATACAGTGCCAGCCAGCCACGCGAGGCGCCGCTGCCGCCGCTGACCAGTGCGAACAGGCTGATGACGCCTTCAACGATGGCCATCACGCCCAGCGTCCACGCCAATGCCATGGCGGCGGACAGCGGCCAGCCGATGGCGATGATGCCGAAGCCCAGCGCAACCAGCCCATACAGCAGCAGGATCCACCAGCTGCGACCCACCGCCGACAACAAGGGAGACAAGGGGGAATTCATGACCACTCCTTCGATCCGGAACCGGCCACATCCTATCCCCTGGCGATGAAGACAGCGATCACGGCACCCGCGCGCACACCCATACCCGCACCTCTTCAGCGCCCACGCAGCGCAGCGTTTCGGCAATCTCCATCACCGTACTGCCGGTGGTCATCACGTCGTCAACCACGGTCAATCGGGGTGGCACCGGACCGCGTACATCAAACGCATCGAACAGGTTTTCCCTGCGCTGCTCGGCCGTGCGTTCTGACTGTGGCGCCGTATGCCGCCGCCGGTACAGCCCATGCCAGACCGGCAACGGCAGCAGCCGGCACAGCTCGCCGGCCTGGTTGTAGCCGCGCTGGCGCAGGCGCCGCCCATGCAGCGGCACCGGCACCAGCGGCGCGCACGACCAGGGCGGTGGTGCGCGCTGCATCAGCTGGGCAAGCAAGCGCCCGGCCGCCAGGTCCTGGTGGAACTTGTAACGCACCAGCAGCTGATCGACGGGTGGAAGGTACAGCAGGCTGGCATGTGTGGCGGCCTGCGGCGGCGCCTCCTCGCGGCAGCTGCCGCAGACGATCAGGGCGGCGTCCGGCAACGGCAGCGCGCAACGCAGGCAGGCGCGGCCGGCCCAGGGTAGTCCGGCGAGGCAGGCGCAGCACAGGTCAAGGCCATCATGGCCTGGGTCGTCACAGACCAGGCAGCGCAATGGCAGCAGCAGGCGAAGCACGGACTGCAGGCTGCAGACGGCGCGGGGAAAGGCAGGCATACGTTGCAGCGTGAGCACCTCGATGGCGCGATGCCATCGGCGGTGTTCCCGGTGAGCCGTAGGAACTTTCACCGTTCTACCGGATCACTTCACCTCGTGGGCGCCGGCGCGGCATCCACCCGCGTGCGATACACCATGTACGGCGTCTGCCGGCGATCCACTCCACCATTGAAGCCGGCCTGTCGATGCAGCTGGTTGGCGGTGAAATACAGATAGCCGTCCGGCCCCATCGACAGCGTATCCGGCCACAGGATGCGCGGGTCGTGCACCACCGTCGTCCATCGCCCCTGCGCGTCGCGGGCATGGATGGCGTTGTGCTCGTAGTCGCTGGCATACAACCGCCCGTTGGCGTCCATCTCCATGCCATCGGAGGCGCCTTTGTCGCCCAGGTCGACCACCGCTGCCGCCAGTTCCGCTTCACTCACCTTCGGATCGCGCAGCAGCGCGGTCGGCACGCTGTACAGATGACGGCTGGACAAGGGCGTGTAGAACAGGGTGCCACCATCGGGCGACAGGGCGATGCCATCGGCGGCCACGGTGAACGGCTGCGTCGAACCATCCGCGTTGCGCAGCCGCATCTGCTGCCCTTCCGCGATCGGTACGAAGGTCGGGTCGGCTGACGTGGACACATGCCCGATCAGGCGCTTGGTGGCGCTACCGGTAGCGAGGTCGATCACGATGATGCCGCCGATACCGCTCAGCGACGAGTCGGTCACGTAGGCCACGCCCTCGCGGCCGACCCGGAAATCGAAGCGCACAGCGTTGACGTAGGTGCGCGCGTCGATGACGTTGGCCGGGAACACCAGTGTCCTGGCCACGGTATTGGTAGCCAGATCGATCGCCACCAGCTTGGCGCCACCGGCCTGCGGTGCGGAGAATCCGGGCGCTGCAGTGTCCAACACCCAAAGCCGGCCTTGGCCATCGGCCACCACGCTCTGCACGCTGATGAAGTGTGCAGCCGGGTCGGCTCCGTCCGCGCTGTTGATGCGCGCATCCGGATAGGGAACGGCGCGGCCGTCGCGCCATTCGGCCACGCTGTAGCTCACGTCATCGCCCCAGCGCGGGAAGTTGACGAAGATGCGCCCGGTTTCTGATACCGCCACGCTGGTGGGCATGGCACCTTCGAAACGCGCCACCGGTTCGAGGGTGCCGATGCTGCGCTCGCTGGGCAGCATGGGCGCGCCGGACATCGCCAGCGCGGGGGAACTGGCCAGGGCCAGGACGGCAGCCGCCAGGCTGCGGATACGGCAGTTGATCATGGTGCTCTCGATGCGGGTCCGGGTGCAGCCCCGGTGTCGATGCATCTTCAGCGGCGCGCCGCGCATGGGGTAGACGGTGCAGCGCGGAATCAGCTTCACTGCTGGAGTGAAGATTCGAGATGATTGGTCCTGTTGATCAAGGCAATCAGTGAGGCCTATCAGCTGGCTCTGTTTTCGGCACCATCAACATCTCCGCCAACCCGCGGTAGATCGGCACGCGGCACACCAGCCCGGACACGCCGCGCGCGATCAGCACCGTGGCCAGGATCGGCAGCAGCAGATCACCGCTGTCGGTCAGCTCCAGCGAGATCACCGCCGAGGTCAGCGGGGCCTGGGTGACGCCGGTCAGGTAGGCGCACATGCCCAGCAGCACGAACGCGCGCGGGTCCACGCCCGGCATCAGTACGGCCAGGTTGTGGCCAAGGCCGGCACCGACCGCCAGCGCCGGCGAGAACAGGCCGCCGGGAATACCGGCTACGTACGATGCGAGGTTCGCCAGCAGCTTCATCAGACCGAACTCGTGGCCCACCATCGCCTGCCCCTGCACCAGGCTGCGCGCCTGTTCGTAGCCGGTGCCGAATGCACCTTCTCCGAACGCCAGGGCCAGCAGCACCACCACCAGCCCGCAGCCTGCGGCCAGCAACACGGGATGCCGCTGCCGTAGTTGCCCGAGCCAACGGGGGCGCCCCGCCGCACTGGCCAGCACCGCGCGCGCGAACAATCCGCCCAGCAACCCGGCCACTACGCCGCACAGCAGGATCGCCAGCCAGCCCTGGCCGAGCGGCAGGCGCGCGCTCACATGGCCGAAATAGGTGTAGTTGCCCAGCAGGCCCAGCGACACCACGCCACCGACGATCACTGCGGTCAACAGGGTGCCGGAGAAGCGATGTTCGAAACGGCCACTGAGCTCCTCGATGGCGAACACGATGCCCGCCAGCGGTGTATTGAATGCCGCGGCGATGCCCGCTGCACCACCCGCCAGCAGGAAGTGCGAGAGTTCGCGTGGATCCTTGAAGCCGAACCAGCGGCCGAACAGATACATCAGGCTCGCGCCCACATGCACCGTGGGACCTTCGCGCCCAACCGACGCGCCGCCGAGCAGCGACAGCGAGGTCAGCAACAGCTTGCCGGCCGAAACCGCTGGGGAAAGGTTGGTTTTCCGGAACGGCTCATCGGGCTTGTCCAACGCAGCGATGACCTGCGGAATGCCGCTGCCCCGCGTGGGCTTCAGCACGCCACTGGTCAGCCAGGCCAGCAACGCGAAGATGCCGGGCGTGAGCAGCAGGGCCCACCACGGCGAGCGCGCGGTGATGCGCTGGAACAGATGGAAGGCCGCGTCGCTGGCCTTGGCGAACAGGATGGCCACCAGCGCTACGGCCACAGCCCCGCCCCAGAGCGCGGCACGGCGGCGCCAGGCCTCACTGAGAACCAGCGCGGTGATGCGGCCGCGGAGGCGATGGAGATCGGTCATGCGGGCAGTTTGGACGCTGCGGAGGAAGGCGGACAGCGGCTACTGTGGCTGAAGGCCTTGCAGGATGCGGTGAAATGCCCCGACGTACATCGCTGGACGCGCAGGCGCTCCCGCCACCGGCGCTTTTGCACCCCGCACTTCCAGTACGCCGCGCGCGACCCGTTCGCGCACACGCTGGGCGTAGAAGACATCGGCAATGCCGGGGTGGCGCTGCGGGTCCAGCGACATCGCCATCCCCTCGATGCAGGCGATGTTTCGGAACTGTCCATCGCAGTGGGAACGCAGTTGCGCATCGATCCGGGCGATTGCCTTCGTCGGTCAGCGCGGCGGTGCTTTGCCGCTACTGGTCGGTGAGAGGGACATCGCTGTCAGGGCCTTCGTCCGTATCACGCAGGCAACCGTTTATCGCCAACAAGCGAACCAAGACATAGTGACCGAATGCTTCAAGCTCCTCCTTCGGCAGCATCGCCGGATCGAGCTCCCCCGCCGGGTAGTCCTTGAAGGTCACGAAGGTGTGATTCTTCCACTGCCCCGGCGCATCGGCCTGACGCAGATCATCCAGCACCACGCGCAGGCCGCCGTCAGGTAGTTCGGCCAGGCTGCACAGCACCGCGTCGCGGCGGATCGAATAGGACTGGTAGCTGTTCATGGCATGTGTTCGCGCGTCCGTATGCAGCAATGAACTTACACCGTAACGCCCGTTCATGGCGGCCGTTCAATGTAAACCTTTACCTATAAAATTAAGTTGACAGCGCTCACCAGCCCACCCACACTGCCGCCCTCGCTCCACTCGTACCCAAGGTCCGCCATGGCTGCTGCCATCCGCCACGACTGGCAACACGACGAACTGCAGGCGCTGTTCGATCTGCCGTTCCCCGAGCTGCTGTTCCGCGCCGCTGCGGTCCACCGTGAGCACTTCGACCCGGCCCAGGTACAGGTCTCCACGCTGCTGTCGGTAAAGACCGGCGGCTGCCCTGAAGACTGCGCGTACTGCCCGCAGGCACAGCGCTACACCACCGGGGTGGACGCGCAGAAGCTGATGGACACCGACGCGGTGCTGGCCAAGGCGCGCCAGGCCAAGGCCGCCGGTGCGTCGCGCTTCTGCATGGGCGCGGCGTGGCGTTCGCCGAAGGACCGCGACATTCCGAAGGTGGCGGCGATGATCGCCGGGGTGAAGGCGCTGGGCCTGGAAACCTGCGCCACGCTGGGCATGCTCAGCGGCGAGCAGGCACGTGCGCTGAAGGACGCCGGCCTGGACTACTACAACCACAACCTCGACACCGCGCCGGACTACTACGATTCGATCATCCACACGCGCCAGTACCAGGACCGCCTGGACACGCTGGAGCACGTGCGCGAGGCCGGCCTGAAGACCTGCTGCGGCGGCATTGTCGGCATGGGCGAGACGCGCGCGCAGCGCGTCGGCCTGCTGCTGGCGCTGGCCACGCTGCCGGCGCATCCCGATTCGGTGCCGATCAACAGGCTGGTGCAGGTGGCGGGTACCCCGCTGCATGGCAGTGCCGAGCTGGACCCGTTCGAGTTCGTGCGCATGATCGCGGTGGCACGCATCGCCATGCCGCGTTCGATGGTGCGGCTGTCGGCCGGGCGCGAAGCCATGAGTGACGAACTGCAGGCGCTGTGCTTCGTGGCCGGTGCCAACTCGATCTTCTACGGCGACAAGCTGCTGACCACCGGTAACCCGGAGAGCGAGCGCGACCTGGCCCTGTTCGCGCGGTTGGGCCTGCAACCGATGGCGATGCAGGTGGACGCCGAGGGCCACGACCACGGTGGCACCGTGCACGCCGATATCAGCGCCGAAGCGCCCGGCTGTGGCTGTGCTCACGCGGCCTGAGACAGGCCGCAAGCAGGCGTCGCGGCAACGCGCTACCCTAGCCGCCCCGTCGCCGCATTCAGCCGCCATGGCCCGCCC
>OKID01000082.1_pt1 | contig 33190 bp, 28 predicted proteins | sample 1610601 | NCBI WGS metagenome assembly OKID01 (sample SAMN04436667, study PRJEB24849) | human gut metagenome | biome: human gut; feature: NICU; material: stool | host: Homo sapiens | place: USA: Saint Louis, MO | collected 2010-06-09 | reverse complement strand
CCACCGAGATCTACACTCTTTCCCTACACGACGCTCTTCCGATCTCTTGTTATGATTGCAGCCGGCAATGCAGCCATCGGCCCCGGCCCAGGCCAGCGGCGTGCCCAGGGCATCGAGGGTCGGCGGCGGTGCGGGGTCGGACATTGCACCAATGTAGTGCAAAACGCGGGGTTCGGGGTCGGATCCCTTTCCGCCTGGAAAGGGCTCTGACCCCCTGCCGCAGGTCGAGCAAGCTCGACCACGACCACATGCGTGGCCGGTTACAGCTTCATGTTGAGGCCGACGAATACGCTGCGGCCCGGCGCCGGCGAGAACATCGGGCGGGCGGTGTCCCAGAAGAAGCTGTCGTACCAGGCGTAGGCGTACTCGCGGCCGGTAACGTTCTTCAGCTGCAGGTCCACGCTGAAACGCGGGGTGAGTTGGTAGGCCGCGCTGAGGTCGAGCACGGCGAAGCCTCCGAACTTGCCGGCCACGTTGCGCTCTTCCAGGTAGTAATCGCCCTGTGCACGCGCCTGCAGGCCCAGCCGCAGCGCATCCGTGGCGCGGTAGTCCACGCCCAGGTTGCTGATGTGGCGCGGGGTGGCGGCCACTTCCCGGCCCTGCAGGGAAATGCTGGCATCGCGGTCGTCGCGGGTGATCTTCGCTTCCTGGTAGGCGTGCGACGCCCATACCGTCCAGTCGTCGCCCAGCTGCAGGCTCAACTGCGCATCCACGCCGCGCCGGCGGGTCTTGCCCAGGGTGACCGTGGTGCCGGTGGCCGGCATGTTGGACACCTCGTTTTCCGCGTCCTGCTGCCACACCGCCAGGCGTGCCTGGCTGCCGGCAAACGGCTGGAATTTCAGGCCCAGCTCCATGCCGGTGTTGGTGGACGGCTGCATCGGTGCCTGCCCTGGGGTGAGGTAGGCCGGTGCGGTGGAGCCGGTCAGTACCTGGAAGGTGCGGCCCCAGTTTGCGTAGACATGGGTGGTCTGGCCCAGGCTGTGGATGACGCTCAGCTTGGGCTGGCCGATGCTGCTGTAGTCCTGCAGGCGGCCGTAGACGCCGTTCATCAGGTGCGTGCTGCCACTGAAGCGATCGATACGATAGGCCGGCACGATCTTCCAGGCCTCGACGGGCTGGTAGACGGCCTGCACGTAGGCGCCCCAGTTGTCGAAGCTGTGGCGATCATTGTTCTGCACCCGCGCTGGGGGCTGGCTGAAATCAGTGGGTTCGGCGTAGGCGTAGCGCTCGCGGAGGTAGCCGTTGTCCTGCTGCTCGTAGTTCAGGCCACCTTCGACGGTGAGCGTGGGGCTGGCCTGCCAGGTGAGCGTGCTGAGCAGGCCATGCTGCCGCTCGTCCCATATGCGGCGCTGGCGCGGCAGGTTGCCGGTGGGCAGGTCGCTGAAGGTCACGCGGCGGTCGTCTTCGTAGCGGTTGTAGTACAGCCGGGTGCCGAAGGTGATTGCGTCGGACAGTTTCATGTCCAGGTGCGCAGCAAGCTGGCGCATGTCGCGGTCATCGCCATCGTTGCCGTTGCGCAGCTCGCTGCCACGGCGGTGCGTGCGCAGCTCGTCGGCGGTCATGAAGCCGGGTTCGTCGGCTTCGTGGTGGTACGCACGGGCGGTCAGACCCACGCGCAGGCCGTCGTCCAGCGAGCCGTAGAACCACTTGCCGCCCAGCGAATATTTCTTCGAGGTGTCGTGGTCGCGGTAGCCGTCGCTGGCCTGGGTGCCAACGAAATAGTTCTGCGCGAAGCCATTGGCTTCACGGCCAACTGCCAGCTGCGCATCACGAGTGTTGTAGCTGCCGTAGGCCAGGCGCGCATCGGTGTAGCTGCCACCCTGGCGCGTACCGAAGTTCACGTTGCCGCCGATGTTGTGCAGGCCATAGCGCGGGTCGTTGGTACCACGCACCACTTCGATGTAGCTGATGTCCAGCGGGAACAGCATGTCGATGAAGCGCTGGTTGCCGCTGTTGACGTTGCTGGGGATGCCATCGATCAGCGTCTTGATGGCATTGAGGTAGCCCTCACCGTTGAAGGCGCGGAAGCTGACCTTGCCCGATTCGGCGCCCTGCCGGGTTTCGGTGAGCTGGATGCCGGGCATCTGCCCGAGCAGTTCCCAGCTGTGCGAGACGTTGCGGTTTTCGATCTGGTCTGCACCCAGGACGTCCACCGAGGTCAGTACCTGATGCGCACTGAGCTGGCCTTCGCCGTGCTGGTGCACCTGCACCTTGCCGAGAGTGAGCGCGGCGTCGGCCGACTGTGCGAAGGCTTCAGGGGCGAACGGTGCGGCCGCGAGGGCGGCCACCAGGGTGGGAGTCTTCATGGGAAGGGGTGGCTACGATAAAATGTAATTATATAACATTTCACATGTAGCCGTTGTAGAGTCGAGCCACGCTCGACTGCTGCTGGCAAACGGCAGTCGAGCGTGGCTCGACTCTACAAAGACGGGTGGCGAGAGGGGATTACACCGGGTAGCCGGTGGCTTCCCGTGCCTTCTTCCAGGCGGCTTCGAATTCACGCGCGGGAATTTCGTCGTCCTCGTCGAAATCCAGGAACGACACTGGCTGGTCGGCCAGCAGGAAGCGGTCGTCGCTGTGGGCATGCTCGTCGGCCCAGACCATCTTGGTCCCGTAGATTTCCACCTGCCGCACGATCTTCTCGCCACGCGCTTCCATCAGCACGTTGCCCTTGCCCAGGCCCGATTCGGCCCAGTGCTTGTAGTACTTCTTTGCGGCAGATTTCGCGCCGGATTTTGCGGTGTGCTTTGCGTAGGTCATTGCAGGAGCCCTGGCCGCAGGCGCGGCCGGAAAGTACGGAATGGAGCCATTATCAGGCATCCGGGGTCAGAGCCCTTTCCTTTGGAAGGGATCCGACCCTTGCCGGTTCAGTTGGGCAGGGGCACGCCCTTCGGCCACAGCATCCAGATGTTGCCCTTCTGCTTCATGTCGCCAGCCAGCTTGCCGGCGGCATCGCCGCTGCCCCAGTACAGGTCCGCGCGCACTTCGCCGGCGATGGCGCCGCCGGTGTCCTGCGCGGCCACCGGGCGCACCACCGGACTGCCGTCCGGGCGCGTGGTGGACAGCCACAGCAGGCTGCCCAGCGGCACCACGGTGCGGTCCACGGCAACGCTGTAGCCGGCGGTGAGCGGGACGTTCAGTGAACCGCGCGGGCCCTCCGGGCTGTCCGGGTTGCGCACGAAGAACACGTAGCTGGGATTGCTGCGCAGCAGCTCGGGCACCCTCGCAGGATTGGCCCGGGCCCAGCTGCGGATCGCGTCCATGGTGACGTCTTCCTTCTTCAGCTGGCCCTGGTCCACCAGCCAGCGGCCGATGGCGCGGTAGGGGTGTCCGTTCTGCTCTGCGTAGGCCAGCCGAATCTGCGTGCCGTCGCCCAGGCGCACGCGGCCAGACCCCTGGATCTGCAGCAGCTGCAGGTCCATCGGGTCGGTCAGCCAGGCCAGCACCGGCGCCTTGGCGCCCTTGGCCGCGATGGTGCCGGCGTCGTCATAGGGCTTGAGCACCTTGCCTTCGACGCGACCGCGCAGGCGCTTGCCCTTCAGTTCCGGGTAGAGGCTGTCCAGTTGCACCACCACCAGATCATCCGGCGTGCCGTACACCGGCACCGTCGCTTTGTCGGTGCGGGTGAGGCTGCCGGGGTAGATCGGCTCGTAGTAGCCGGTAATCAGCCCGTCGGCCTGGTGGCCACCGGCACGCAGCGCGTAGGCATCGAGGTCGCGCTGCAGGAACTGGCGGATCGCGGCCGGGTCCTTGTCTGATACTGCGACGGCAGTGGCGCAGGGTTTGGCCCAGACCGCATCGTTCTTCAGGCGGGTGCAGCTGCTGCGCCAGGCCACGAAGCCGGCCTGCAGATCAGCGTCGGAGACTGCGGGCAGGGCTTTCCAGTCGACCTTGGCGTAGGTGGCCGCCGGCGGCGTGGGCGGCGTGGGCGCTTCGGAGCCCGTGCGGGGAGCAGTGGTGGCGCAACCGGCGAGCACCGCCGCTGCCAACAGGGTCCAGTGCTTGCGCTTGAAGAAGGTAGCGGAATCGATCATGCCGCCATGGTGGAGTGCCGGCCGCCGGGCGGCAACCCAGCGCGGGGTCAAGCGTTCATGCGCCGGATCACGGCGTCTGCAGCAGCAGCGAGTGCAGGATGCGGGCGTCTTCGGCATCCAGCGTCTTCGGCAGGTCGTCGCGACCACGGAAACGGCGGTGGAAGGCCGCAACGGTGGCCTCACGGTTGTCCAGCGGATAGCCGAAGCGGGCCAGCGCATTCCACGCATCGAAGCCTTCCGGCGCAGCACCATCGGCCGCACGCGGCCAGACGCCGAATCCGGCCTCGGCCAGCTGCTGCCATGGGAAGAACCGGCTCGGATCCTGCTTGCGCGTCGGCGCCAGGTCGGCATGGCCGATCACCTGGCGCGGCGGAATGTTCAGGCGCGTGGTGAGATCGCGCAGCAGCACGATCAGCGATTCGATCTGCGCCGCACTGAACGGGCTGCGGCCATCGTTGTCGAGCTCGATGCCGATCGAAGCCGAGTTGAGATCGGTGATGGTGCCCCAGCGCCCGGCCCCAGCGTGCCAGGCGCGGCGCTCATCGGCCACCAGCTGGTAACGATGGCCATCGGCGCCGATCAGGTAGTGCGCACTGACCGGCCCACCGCTGTTGGCCGTGCGCAACGTATGCAGGCTCTGCTGCACCGATTTCTGCTCGGTGTGGTGGATGACGATGATGACCGGCGTGCGCGCGTTCTGGTTCGGTGACGGCACCCAGGTGGCGAGCGGGTTGTGCTGTACGGGCGCGGTAGCCGTGCAGGCCGAAAGGGCCAGCGCCAGCAGTGCGGAAACCAGAAGGCGGGGGCTGATCATGGGCAGATTGTAACCATGGACTGCGGCCGTGGTTCGACGCAGCGTACCGATCGACATCGCCGGTGGCTCCGCAGTCCGCGTGCTGATGGCTGTGCCTGATCATGAAGATGTAGCGAATCACATGGAAAGAGCGAAGCGGCACTACGAGGCAGCAGGACCCGGAAAGATCAGATCCTGCCCAAATCTTGCGGCATAGATGCTCTCGAACTGGAAGGAAAGCACGAACCGCGATTCACATGCCGCAGCATAGCGCTTGATGAAACGGCAAATTTCCTCCCAAGCGCATTCAAATCCGCCTGCGCGGAAATGGAACGAACCCATCAGCGCCACACGCCACTCGGCCTCCTGCCCTTCCGCGACGACAGCCTCCGGCGGTTCAACGATACGGAAACCGAATCCCGTGTTGGACGCTGGGAGATACCGCTGTAGCTTGTCCAGATCATCGGAATATGCGAACTGGATAGAATCCAAGGCTTGTAGCACGACCTCGAGGCTGGAACCGACCTCGACTTCGAGCGAAATGCTCATCGTCGAACCTTTATAGCGGCGCCATCATCAAAGATCTTGTGCTGCGGCAGAGCGGTCTCATCCGCCTATCGGGCAATCGGACGCAATGATCCTCTTATCCGCTGATCTTACCCATGAATTCCGCAATCAACGCCCGATCCGAATCATTCTTTCCAGCCCGATCCAGAACTGGACCAATATGGTAGGCAAGAAGGTCACGATAGGCACCGGCCTCTGGAATGAAAGCATCAAGACAACTCAAGAACGATCTCACCGACATAAACGAAAGAAACACCTCGTAGGGATATGAGCTCGCAAAAGGAACACCCTGCAAATAGTAGTTTGCCAGCTTCTTCTGCTCTGCCCTTGGCCAAGAGCGGCACTTCATCAGAACAAATGCATCCCGATAATTGTCCGATTTCAATGGCGCGTAACTCATCAACCACTCTGATGCGGCCGTAGCGTCCATTGCAGACATCTCAGCGCAGAGCTTTCTAATTCTTTCATCCATAGATCTGCAGCCCGACTTGATGATTGCCTCGTTGTAGATTGCTTCATTCCCCCGCTTCGGCATCAACTGCTGTTTGTGCCCCCTCCTTTGCGAGGTCGCCCAACAGCGCATGTGGGTAGCAATCATCCTTCGACAGTAGATACATACACCACCCGGCACTTAGATCACCGCGCCATCGCGATCCGGAATCCTGAAAAGTCACTCGCAAGAGTGGACTTTGGCTTCAAAACACTACCCCGCTTTTGTTCACGCCAAGCGAGTTGATTCAAGGGCTGTACCCGATGAAGTCCACGCTCAAATCAGGTCCAGGCGTCTCCCTCAGGCGTGATCCAAACCAATCCAAACGGAGCATCCGTAAGAAACCAGAATCCATCCTCATCGAGATCTTCCTGATCTCTTGTAGCAGGCCAAGCGTGACGCATAACACCCAATTGCGCATCGATTTCGCCATCGGCGAAGACACCATCCGAGGCAAGCTTCAGCTTCCCTTCCTCCATCAACATCCTAAGCATCGAGAAGAACTCTTCCGTCTGCTGCTCAAAATTCATACCGCCCCCCTCAAACTCCATATTCATATTTCTCCATAGGACTCCCATGGAGTATCCATAGGAGTAATGAAGAACATTCCTGATCGCGCCAGTCATCATTTGAACTTGATCTCCACGATTCTATTGTTGCTAATCAGAGGATGCCTGACTTCAGTAGTCCACATTGCGCCTGTCTGCTGGGCTGATGAAGAGAAGCTTCGCAGAGTAAACTTTGAACCGTCAGGCCGAGTTGCAACGTAGACACATCTGCCAGATTCCACTTCTCGTTCGGCGGCAAGCCCCTGCATCTTCTGCAGGCGACCGTCAGACTTGCGCGGCGTCGACGCTGTTGAGCAGATCGGTCAAGGGCGACTTGACCCGTGCGAAGGCGCCGAAGATAACACCGCCATCAACCATTAAAATTCAATCATTGTAGGCTGCCAGGAAAGCTCTTGCGGCCTTCTCAAGGTCGCCTCCATCCACGGCCCAGGCCTGCAAATCACGAACCGAAATCAATCCCTCACCAAGATTCGATATAAACTCATGTGCTTGGATCGAATCTCTAACTGCAAGGACACCCAGCTCCTCGCAAACACTTTCAAAGCCGATCCAACGCCCCTCCAGATCCCCAAAGATGACAGGATATCCTAGGTCCATCAAATTATCTTCATAAGCATCAGCGGCCGAATCAAATGCCCGCCCGACGCAAGAATTATCAATCACCAAAACTGAATTCAAATCAGACGATCGAGAGAATTTTACAAAAATACCTGAACCAAAAGTTCTTGATGAACTTTCAATTAAATTTGACATAACGTCATCATCCAACAGAACTGGCCTCTCAAAGAACCTGAAGCGCCAGCCAGCCCCCCTAAAAACCATTTGCGGTAGATCCATTTCAAGATCAACCAGACGAGGAACGAATCCCGCCACCTTTTCTTTTATTTCAAGAAGATAATCATTTTCCATTTTCATTCCCGACGAAATCAATCTTCAGAACAGGCTGTTTCCGGTCAGAAATGGTGAGCGATGCAGATGGGACAGCATCGGAAGAGGAACTCGGATAGGTCCTGTAGATATTGTTACCTTTCTGCAAAACGACCACTGCCCCATCCTTGGAAACGGCTGTGGAATATTCATTACCATAAAGAGCTCCGATCGCATCACCAACGGAAACGTCTGTTTGCGTCTGATCCGCACTGTATCTGGACTGATCCTTTGAGAACTTGACATCGGTCAGAAGTAGATTTTCCCACAATGTCACAAGCTTGGGCTGAGGAACGCCTCGCCCCACTGCTGCCGGGTCCTTTGTCACCCCACTTCGAGAGCGTGTTGATTTCGGGCCAAGGCGACCGCAGCTCCACCACATCCCATGCAAGGGATCCAATTTGATTGGTTGCGGGAATTGTTTCCGGACTTGCCCCCCGAGCGTAGAAGCATGCTGGGCATTGCAGAGACAGGACCCAACACCGCCATTTCCAAACGATTCCTGCCTGCAAGACGCATGCCCGCTGGTATTCCGCCAGCCAAGGCACCAACCCAACAGCCCACCCGCCAGCGCACCCACCACCTGCGACAGCGCCAGCACCACCTCCTTCTGTTCCGGGCTCAGCTTGGAGGGGTCTCCGCCGGTCAACGTATTGGTCAGCACCTTCGCGGCCAACTCGCCACCGGCCGCGGACACCGCCCCGGTTCCCGCATTGCCACCATTGGCTTCCGCCAGCAGCGCACCCAAGATCGCATGCGACAGCAATTGCAGAGTCGCATTGGGATCGCTGCCGTGGTTCGGGTCCAGCTTGCTGCCGATGAAGTAAGCGGCATAGGCCGCCAGTGCATTGGACGCGACCTGACCAGCGCCCTGTCCCGCCACACCACCCACCAGCGCCGTCGTCACTGCGTTCAGTGCACGGTTGTACTCATCGAGGCGCCCCACTTCCCCGCGCCGCTGTTTGCCTGGCTGTTTGCCGCCGCCACCTTGCTGCGCACAGGCACCCGATTCCATCGCCCTCAGTCACAAGGCCGTGTTGACCTTCAACATTCGTCCAATCCGCGGCCAGATCAACATGTAGAAGGCACCCACGGCCAACCCGATGAAAAGCATGATGCCAGCGCGCCTGGGAGCCCACCCAAACCAAAAGGAAGGACTGGTCCAGACCTTTATCCAAGCGCCAGGAGAGAAGGCACCCTCGAACGCGAGCCACGCCAACAAGGCACAGATTGGTGCAGCTACAACATGACGAGCTTTGAACCGCGGAAGAAATTTATCCACAAGCATAACCCCGGGCACACCGAAGATGAGGCCCAACACGGCGGCTATGGCGCAAACCAGCGATGTGAAAATTGCAGCCTGCGAAAAGCTGCCTATCCGAGAACTCAGCGGAATGCCTATGAATAGAGCCGCTCCAAGCACGGAACTGGCAATCACAGACACAATCTTTGCCCCCAACTCACGCTCACTCACTGGCAAACCTCCACCATCTTTCCATCAGGGCCCCGGTAGCTCATGCATTTCTGCCTTGAGGGAAAAGTACTCCAAGGCCACTGCAACTTGCCAACTTCGCTACCAATATCGCGCGTATTGGGACTCCACACTTCTCTATCGGCCCACGAATTCGAGTTGCACATTGGGCGCGAGCCCGTACCCCAGCCTCTGGTTGAGACTGAGAATCCACCGAATCCATCCGGAAGCACCTGTCGGAACACAAAGCCCGGATCCAATGCATGTGCTCCAGGCACCGTGATGTTGATCAGACTGCTGGTGCTCGGATCGACGAGGCGCGTTACGTAGCCAGTAGGGTCATCCCGTCACGCTCCGGACTATTGCAAACCCTGAAGCGCTTTTGTGCGGCGATTGCCCCATAGGAAAGATCAACCCTGTAACTCAGGAGAATGTGGACACCACTCGCTGTCAGTTCCACCTTATCAACCTTGCCTTCAAGCCTGGAGAAAACCTCCTCCGGTCCGAACCCAAGCGCGTCGCTGCAAAACCGGCATCCCAGAACTGGGCAGGGTACATCGTCAGGATGTTCTTCCTCCCATCGACATCTTGACTCCAGCAGCTTTCAGATCCTCAAGTGTTGGCCCTTCTCGGCCCACACCGTCCTGATAGTCCATCGAATACATACCGCACGTGACCTTCACTCTGTACGCACCGAACGCCTCGGCAACAGAAGCGACGCCGTTCCTCAGAACGCCCGGATAGTCCAGTGCCTTGTTGCTGCTTCCGAACCCATACAGAATGATCTCGTCCAACGCAGCCACATCCGCGTACTCGCGCCCGGGCCACCTGTACCGATGATCGACAGACCTTTCAGTCCAGTCTTGATCTCATAGCTTGCCAGCAGTTCTTCTCCACGTCGGGTACAGGGGGCAGCTCGAGACCACGGAATCCCAATGGGCACTCGATTGCCGACATCCTATCCATGACATGGAGATGCCTCTCGGCAATCGAGATGGATCTGTCAGGCCGTGCCTGGAGATGGATTGCAATGCGCTCAGTACTCACTGATTCCTGATCCTTACAGAAATCACATCGTCCATACCACTTTGTCGGATGAAGTAGTGAGCTTCGGCCGCAACCTTGATGATCGGCGTGCGCGCGTTGTGGTTGGGCGATGGCACCGAGGTGGCGAGCGGGTTGTGCTGCGCGGTGGCGGTGCAGGCCGTCAGCGCCAGCAGTGCGGTAATCAGAGGGCGGGAGCTGATCATGGGCAGATTGTAACCATGGACTGCGCGACCTGGTCAGGCCGGCGCTCGGCCGGCCGGCATGCCGCTCAGCTTCTGAAGAACGACAGGTTGTACAGAAAAAAGGCCCCAGACCGCGATCGCGATCGCGAGTGGGATCTCGTAGAACGCGGAACGGTCCCGCAATGCCATCCGGATGAACATCACCACGGTCAGCATGGGCTGCCCGAAGAAGCAGCCCCAGAAGAGCGCTTCTACACCCGGAGTGGACAACTCGTAGATTCCGAGGGAGTTGTCGGTGTTCCGATTGAAAGTGACCACACCCCAAAGGGCGAGCAGGAAAAGCCGGGCCAGTGCGCTGACGCTTGATAGAAGCAAGGTCCACCTACCTGCGCTACATTCCCGTCTCCGTTCGAGTTGACTGAACCCGTACCGATCAATGACCGATGCATACGCTGCCCGGACAGATTTCCGCGATCCACGCCTCATGCCCTCCATGCCGTTCCTTCGCGCAGCGCACATGCGCGGGCGTATCAGGGTGCTGGAGCCGCATAGCTGTCATTCAGTACTCCGGCCCAGCATCCATCTCCGGGTCGAAGCAGCCCCCGGCCTGTGTGAACCATCGGATCGCCTCTTCACCCTCGGCCTCGTACTCGATGGCAAACGGCACGGGCGGACGATGCTTCTTCTGCGGATTCATGCTTCGAAACACTGCATAGCCCTCAAGCAAAGCCAATATCTGGGGTCGCGTCAACAAGACGACGTCCTGGGAGTTCCATCGCGAATACACCAGGAAGAAATCGGCTGCCCGCAGGACGGCATGCCCCTCTCCATAGTGGACGCATGCGCTGCCCTCGTCACCCTTTGTGGGCGCAGCAAAGGCACTGCGGGTCCGCAGTTCGCTGCCGCGGCCGAGATGGCCGAAGTCTCCATCCAGCCACGCTGCGATTTCACCGACACCCCGCCCCTGCCCGTGGTGGATGACCGGCGCGTCACCGATCTTCTCTTCTCCGGAAGGAACGTGGCAATCGCCGGTCCAGTAGGGGAAAAGAACTGCATGGATAGTCATTCGAAACCCATTCCCTGGTACCGCAACGGAAACCCCTGTCCCACTTCCAGTCTACCCAACCTGATCAAAGATCACGTCAATCACGCCTGCCCGCTCAAGGCGTGACTTCACTCCCTCACTGACGATCAGTGCAGCACCGAAGTTGTCCACATGATCCACATCATCCAGCACCCATTTGCTGCCAATGCCGCTGCATGGACGGAGTCTGAAATAGTTCACGCCTGCTCCTTGCGCGCTGGTCGCCGTTCGGAATCTGGGGCGACACCCGCCCCGACAACGGGACAGGTCGTCCTGATCCAGAGCATAGCTTGAAGGAAAAGGGCACCTTCTACGAGAAGCCGTTCCGCAAAAGGCGCTTCAGGCGATGGGGAACAGAGGCCCACGACTCCAGGGCACTCCGGCATCGGAGAACAGCCGTTCGATCTCATCCTGGAATCCTGGATGAAAAGTCGTCTCACCGCTCGACTGCGAACGCAGGTAACGCGAGACCAGATCCAGGCACAGCTCCGTCGCTTCCATGTAGGTATCCAGCCACAGCACCTGCCCCTCGTCGGAAAGCTGATCCGGACGGACAACCGAGAGCTTGTGGCAGAAGGCATCGATGCTGGGAAGCCCGAGCTCCGCAGGCAGGCCGTAAGTTAGCCGCCACAGACCGGCGGAAAGGCAGCGATAGATGAGCTCCACGGCGAAGCTCCAGCGCTCTGGATCTGCTGCGCCAGCCACGCCGCCCACGAATGCATGCGGACTGTAGTCGTCCAGGGTCAGCAGGTAGACATACCATTCGATGTCTTCCATCACTGCTGCGGATGTCGCCTGGATCACACCTGCTCCGTTCTGTAGTCCATCGAAGTCGTTGGAGGCGAACACGCACGCCTGCAGACAGCCATTGAAGCAGGAACGGTAGAGCCACGCCATGCGTGGCTGAGTCGCCGGCAGTGCCAAGCAAGCTTGGCACCCAGCAGAACAGTAGAAGTGCCGACCAACGGTCGGCATCCACCATGGCGGTGGCAGGCGGCCCCGCAGGGCCGCCCGTCATGCCTCAGGCCTCGTAGGCAGACTCGCCGTGCGAGGTCACATCCAGGCCGGTGCGTTCGGCCTCTTCGGTCACGCGCAGACCGACCACGACCTTGACCACCAGCAGGATGACCGCGGTCACCACCGCCGACCACAGTACGGTCAAGCCGACACTGACCACCTGCACCCACACCTGATGGGCGATATCCAGATCGGCCTTGGTACCGCCCAGCGACTGTGCGCTGAACACGCCGGTGAGGATCGCGCCGACGATGCCGCCGACACCATGCACACCGAACACGTCGGCCGTGTCGTCCACTTTCAGTAGGCGCTTGAGGCCGGTCACGCCCCACACGCAGACCACGCCGGCGACAAAGCCGATCACGATCGCGCCAAGCGGCCCGACGGTGCCACAGGCCGGTGTGATGCCGACCAGCCCGGCCACCGCACCCGAGGCCGCACCCAGCGCCGACGGCTTGCCCTTGCCGATCGCCTCCACCAGGGTCCAACCAAGCACGGCAGCAGCGGTGGCCAGCACGGTGTTGAGGAAGGCCAGCGAGGCCACCGTATCGGCGGCGGCGGCGGAACCGGCATTGAAGCCGAACCAGCCCACCCACAGCAGCATGGCGCCGATGTAGGTAAACGGTACGTTGTGCGGCTTCAGCGCGGTCTGGCCGTAGCCCAGGCGCTTGCCGACGAACCACGCACCGACCAGGCCGGCCACGCCCGCATTGATGTGCACCACGGTGCCACCGGCGAAGTCGATCGCGCCCAGCTCACCCAGGTAGCCGCCGCCCCAGACGATGTGTGCCATCGGGATGTAGCTGAGGGTGAACCACAGTGCCGAGAACAGCAGTACAGCACGGAACTTGATGCGCTCGGCGAAGGCACCGACGATCAGCGCGGTGGTGATGCCGGCGAAGGTCGACTGGAAGGCGACGAACAGGTAATCCGGCAGGCCCTTGATCGGCGTGTTGCCCACCGACTCGGGGGTGAAGCCCTTGAGGAAGGCGAACTCGGTGAACGAACCGAAGAACGGATTGCCCGCACTGAACACCGCGCTGTAGCCGTAGGCCACCCACAGCAGCAGCACCAGCGAGAACACCACCAGGATCTGGCTGAGCACCGAGAGCACATTCTTCGAACGCACCAGCCCGCCGTAGAACAGGGCCAGGCCCGGCACCACCATCAGCAGCACCAGCAACGTGGAGGTAAGCATCCAGGCCACGTCGCCATGATCATAGGCGGCGGCCGCTTCGGCCACGGCCGGCGCAGCGGCTGCAGCTGCAGGGTCCTGCAGCGGTTCAACGGCCACGCTTTCGCTCGGCAGCGGCGACACCTGGGCCTGGGCGTGGGCGCTGCCCGGCCAGGCAGCGGCGGCCAGCGCGCTGAGCAGCATCAGCAGGCACACCAGGTGGAACCGGGCTTGCCACCCGGTGAGAAGGCGCATCTTCATGGGGGGAATCTCCGGAAGGGGGTTACAGCGCGTCGGCACCGATTTCGCCGGTGCGGATGCGGATGACCTGTTCAACGGCGGTGACGAAGATCTTGCCGTCACCGATCTTGCCGGTGCCTGCCGACGACTGGATCGCTTCGATCACCGCGTCGGCACGCTCGTCGGTGACCACCGTTTCGATCTTGATCTTGGGCAGGAAATCGACGACGTACTCGGCGCCGCGATACAGCTCGGTGTGGCCCTTCTGGCGACCGAAACCTTTCACTTCGGTCACGGTGATGCCCGACACGCCTGCATCGGACAGGGCCTCGCGGACCTCGTCGAGCTTGAACGGTCGGATGATGGCGGAGATCAGTTTCATGCGCATGTCCCGAGGGTGGATGGGGCCAGCGCGCCAGCGCGCGTTGGCATCAGGCAACCACGGGTCATCAGGGTGATGACCGTGGCTGTTGCACCGGACACGTACAGGGCCGGGACGGCCGTGCCTCTCTCCTTGCACGACCGACGCGGGAGGGAGGGCAGCCCTGGTCGCGTATCCGGTCTCTCTTGCCCCTGTTTCAGCGGACCGGCAGTCCGCTGTACTGCAGCGGGCCAGCGACCCGCTCTACAACGGCGGGCCTGCGCCCGCCTTGCGGCTCCCCAGCCGCGAGAACGGAGGCGATGGCGGCGGGTGGGAGGGGGAACCCACCGCCATCGCGCCCGGTCAGCTGGCGTAGTACAGCTGGTATTCCAGCGGGTGGGTGGCCGCGCGGAACTTGGTCACTTCCTGCATCTTCAGCGCGATGTAGCCGTCGATGAAGTCATCGCTCATCACGCCGCCGGCCTTCAGGAACTCGCGATCCTTGTCCAGTGCTTCCAGCGCCTGGTCCAGCGAGGAGCAGACCTGCGGGATCAGCTTCTCTTCTTCCGGCGGCAGGTCGTACAGGTCCTTGTCGCTCGGTGCACCCGGGTCGATCTGGTTCTTGATGCCGTCCAGACCGGCCATCATCAGCGCGGTGAAGGTCAGGTAGCCGGACTGGATCGGATCCGGGAAGCGCATTTCGATGCGGCGCGCCTTCGGGTTGGAGACCCACGGAATGCGGCACGACGCCGAACGGTTGCGGGCCGAATAGGCCAGCATCACCGGCGCCTCGAAGCCCGGCACCAGGCGCTTGTAGCTGTTGGTGCCCGAGTTGGCGAAGGCATTGATGGCCTTGGCGTGCTTGAAGATGCCGCCGATGTACCACAGCGCCAGCTGGCTCAGGCCACCGTAGCCGTCACCGGAGAACAGGTTGGTGCCGCCCTTGGACAGCGACTGGTGCACATGCATGCCGCTGCCGTTGTCGCCGACGATCGGCTTGGGCATGAAGGTAACGGTCTTGCCGTTGCGGTGCGCGACGTTCTTGATGACGTACTTCATGCGCAGCAGCTCGTCGGCCTTCTGCACCAGGGTGCTGAACTTGGTGCCGATCTCGCACTGGCCGGCGGTGGCCACTTCGTGGTGCTGCACTTCCACTTCGATGCCAACCTGTTCCAGGGTCTTGCACATTTCCGCGCGCAGGTCATGCAGGGTGTCGGTCGGCGGGACGGGGAAGTAGCCGCCCTTCACGCCCGGACGGTAGCCGCTGTTGGCGCCGTCATACTTGGCGCCGCTGTTCCACGCCGCTTCTTCCGAGTCGACCTTGAAGAAGGTGTTGCCCATTTCGTTGGCGAAACGGACCGAGTCGAAGATGAAGAACTCCGGCTCCGGGCCGAAAAACGCGGTTTCGGCGATGCCGGAGGACTTCAGGTAGGCCTCGGCACGCTTGGCGATGCCGCGCGGGCAGCGGCCATAGGCCTGCATGGTGGCCGGATCGAGGATGTCGCAGCTGATCACGATGGTCGGATCGGCGTAGAACGGATCGACGTACGCGCTGGACGGGTCCGGCAGCAGCACCATGTCCGATTCGTTGATGCCCTTCCAGCCGGCGATCGAGCTGCCGTCGAACATCTTGCCTTCTTCGAACAGCGACGGTTCGACGATGCTGACCGGGAAGGTGACGTGCTGCTCGACGCCACGCATGTCCACGAAACGCAGATCGACGAACTCGATCTGGTTGTCCTTGATCAGCTTCTCAACGTTTTCCACGGACATCGGTACGACCTCGGATGGGGATGAATGCCTGCTGAGGTACAGCAATGACCGTGCCAACTTTTTGATTCCCGCAAGTTGTTGATTTCAATATGGCTGCTCCGCGCCGGTGCAGAACGGTGCGCACCAAACCGGTGCACCCGCCATCAGACGCACCCGTTTGGTGCAGCAGGGATCGTCTATCCTCTCGACCTCCTTCCTTCCGCCGCCCGTGCCCGCACCGTCCATGTCCGACCTGCTCTCCGCCCTGCTGCTGGGCATCCTCGAAGGCTTGACCGAATTCCTGCCGATCTCCAGCACCGGCCACCTGCTCATCGCCCAGCACTGGCTGGGTGCCCGCTCGGACTTCTTCAACATCGTCATCCAGGCTGGCGCGATCGTGGCCGTGGTGCTGGTGTTCCGCCAGCGCCTGCTGCAGCTGGCCACCGGCTTGAACCAACGCGAGAACCGTGAGTACGTGTTCAAGCTGGGCGCCGCCTTCCTGGTCACCGCCGTGGTCGGCCTGGTGGTGCGCAAGGCCGGCTGGTCGCTGCCGGAGACGGTCAGCCCCGTGGCCTGGGCACTGATCATCGGTGGCGTCTGGATGCTGCTGGTGGAGGCCTACACCGCGCGCCTGCCCGACCGCGACCAGGTGACCTGGACCGTGGCGATCGGCGTCGGCCTGGCGCAGGTGGTGGCGGGCGTGTTCCCCGGTACCTCGCGCTCGGCCTCGGCGATCTTCCTGGCCATGCTGCTGGGCCTGAGCCGCCGCGCCGCTGCCGCCGAGTTCGTGTTCCTGGTCGGCATTCCCACCATGTTCGCCGCCAGCGCCTACACCTTCCTGGAACTGGCCAGGGACGGGCAGCTGGGCAGCGAGAACTGGACCGAGGTGGGCGTGGCCTTCCTTGCCGCGGCCATCACCGGCTTCGTCGTAGTGAAGTGGCTGATGGGCTACATCAAGTCGCACCGGTTCACGGCCTTCGCCCTCTACCGCATCGCGCTGGGCGCGGCGCTGCTGCTGTGGTTGCCCTCCGGCAGCTGAACAGCACTGGGGCACGGTAACCCCATGGCCGGCCCCACCCCGTTTCCCCCACGGTTCCCCAAGGAGAATCACCATGAACCGCAAGCTCACCCTGCTCCTCCCGCTGGCCCTGATGGCCGCCTGCAGCCAGACCCCGGCCCCGGCCGGCAATGGCGGCGACGACGTGGCCCCGGCCGCGACCAAGGCAGCGGACCAGCAGACGCTGGCGCACCTGGATGCGCAGCGCCTGCAGAGCCAGCACTGGCTGCTGCAGCAGGCCACCGGCGCCGACGGCAAGCGCATCGACGCGCTGTTCGCCCGCGAAGACAAGCCGGTCACCCTGGACTTCGCTGATGGCCGCCTGTCGGTCAGCAACACCTGCAACCGCATGGGCGGCGGCTACACCCTGGCCGACGGCAAGCTGACGGTCAGTGCGATGGCCTCGACCATGATGGCCTGCACCGACAAGGCGCTGATGGCGCTGGACGAAGCCGTGTCGAGCCGCCTGCAGGGCGAACTGAAGGCCGAGCAGGATGCCGATGGCAAGCTGACCCTGACCAACGCCAAGGGCGACGTGCTGGTGTTCAACCCGGAACCGACCGCTGAAACCCGCTACGGCGGCGCCGGCGAAACCGTGTTCCTGGAAGTGGCCGCGAAGACCGAGAAGTGCTCGCACCCGCTGATTCCGGACTACCAGTGCCTGCAGGTGCGCGAAGTGAAGTTCGACGACAAGGGCCTGAAGCAGGGTGAGCCGGGCAAGTTCGAGAACTTCTACGGCAACATCGAGGGCTACACCCACGAAGACGGCGTGCGCAACGTAGTGCGCGTGAAGCGCTACGAAGTGAAGAACCCACCGGCCGATGCGCCGTCGCAGGCCTACGTGCTGGACATGGTGGTCGAGTCGGCCATCGAGAAGTGATGTAGAGCCGACTGTTAGTCGGCTGGCTCTTGAAGGGCGGCCGCGAGGTCGCCCTTCTTCGTGGTGGGTAGAGCCGGCCGCTGGCCGGCTGCCTTGCGGAGCACCGCCAACACGCGGATGTTGCCGGCCAACGGCCGGCACTACCCGCATGCATCAGGGAGATCGGCATGAAGCACGTCCCCGCCCTCATCATTGCCGCGCTGCTGGCCATGTCTACGGATGTGGCCGCTGCCAGCACGCCCACCACCGGGCAGCTCGAGGCACATCCGTGGCAACTCGCGCGCGCCACCGACGCGCAGGGCCGGCGCATTGATGCGTTGTTCGTGCGCGGTCGACCGCCCTACACGCTGCGCTTCCAACCCGGCTACATGAGCGAGTTGAACCTGTGCAACCAGTCAAGCAGCACCTATCACCTGCAAGGTGACCGGCTGCTTCTTGAGGGCGGCATCATCACCACAGCCGCTTGCATGCGGGCCGAGGTGGCCGAACAGGAACGTGTCGCCGGCACGCTGGTGAATGCACGCGCAGAGATGACGCTTGCGCTGGATGAGCGTGGCCGCCTGCTGCTGCGCAATGCGCATGGCGATGTGCTGGTGTTCGCGCCGGTAGCCGGTACGGACGAATGAAAAGGGCGGCCGCAGGGTCGCCCGTCTTCGCCAGCGGTAGAGCCGGCCGCTGGCCGGCTGCCACGGGCGAATGCAGCAACACACGGACGTGGCCGGCCAGCGGCCGGCACGACCCGTTATGCAGCCTCAGCCCAGCGCCGGATTCAACGTGTAGGTGCCGTGCAGTGCCGCTTCGGCCAGCACGTGGCCGTGCATGGCCCGGTACGCGTCGACGGCGGTGAAGCGTGCCGGCAGCTGCAGCGATGCCACGTCCAGCGCGAACACGCGGAAGAAGTAGCGGTGCACGCGCTCGTCATTGAACGGCGGATAGGGGCCGTCGTAGCCCAGGTAGTCACCGGCCATGTCCGGGTTGCCGGCGAACCAGCCGGTGAAGTCGTTCAGGCCCTGGCGGCTGCCGGCCGGCCCGGCCGGCGTGGTCTTGCCCTTCACCACGAAGCCGTCGCTGCAGCTGCCTGCGGCAATCTCGCGCACCGAAGCCGGAATATCGGCCATCACCCAGTGCACGAAATCACAGCGGGGCTGGTCGCGTGGCACGCTCATGTCGGTGCGGCCGACCGTCTCCGGCACGGTCGGCACGTCCGGATCGACGCATACCAGCAGGAACGAACGGGTGCCATCCGGCACATCGCTCCAGGCCAGGTGCGGATTGCGGTCCGGTGCGAAGCCCGCGGCATCGCCTGCGGCGAATTCGCGGTCGATCGGTGCACCGTTGGTCAGGCTGTGGCTGCTCAGTTGCATCGGCGTGTCCTCACTCTTCCGGGTAACCCAGGCGCACCGCGATCGGGGTGAGCTTGGCGAAGGCGGCGCTCATCACGTCGCGGTAGTTGCGCCAGTGGCCCGGCGGGAAACGCGGCGCGCCCAGCTGCGCGGCCGGCGGCATCGGCCGCTCGAACAGTCGGCCCAGCAGTTCGGCCATCGCCTGCGGATCGTTGCCGATCTGGTCGATGCGCAGCAACACCTGCGGGTACAGATCGTCCTCGTGCAGGGCGGCGACCTGGGCCAGCGCGCGCGCCAGCCATTCGCTGGCTTCGGCCAGCGAGGTCATCGCCAGCGGCGCGGCCGCACCGTAGGCCACCCAGTCCAGCAGCATGTCGCGCGGATCGCGCAGCACCACCAGCAGGCGGCCCTGCGGCAACTGCGGGCGCAGCGCCCACAGCAGCGCGTTGTCCCACCACAGCAGCCAGTCGATGATCGCGTCGTCCTGCACGCCGCGCGACGGCAGCTGTTCGCGCCAGCGCTGCACCAGCCGCTCCGGCGTCAGCACGCCCGAAGCGAGGTCCTGCAGCGTGTGGTAGTTCTGGAACGCGTCGTCGGGTGCGTTGGAGGTATAGCGGTCGCTGCGCAGTACCGGGCTGGCCGCAGCCAGGCCGGTCGCCACGCGCTCCACGCCCGACCCCGGCGCACCCCACAGGAAGATCGGTGCGGAAGTGGCATCACCGTCGATCTCGCCCTTGTCCGGCCAGCTCGGCGGTGCCTTGGCCTGCGGCGGCAGCGGCAGGCGCTGCGGGGCCTGGTCGGCCTGCAGGGCAAGCCAGGTCTGCAGCGCGTCTTCGTGCTGCCCGGCGCGATCCTGGATCTCGCCCAGCCAGGTGCGCAGGTCGGCACGGTGGCCTTCCGGCGCCATGCCGATCAGCGCCTGCACGCGGGCGACGGCAGCGGCCGGATCGCGCTGGAGCAGGCCTTCGACCAGGCGGGTTTCGCCACTGACACGGCCCGGTTCGAGGCTGACGATACGCTCGGCGATCGCTTCGGCCTGCGCGTGTTCGCCCACCATGTCGTGCAGCCGCAGGCGCGCTTCCAGCGCCGGCAGGTGGCCCGGCATCGCGTCCATCCAGCGCTCGACCGTGGCGGCGGCGGTGGCACTGCCGACCTCCTCCACCGCCAGGCGTGCCAGCCACAGGTCGTGCAGCTGCGGGTGCTGCTCCAAGGCGGCATCCAGGCGTGCGCGGGCCTCGTCTTCGCGACCCAGGCGCTGCCAGGACATCAGCAGCAGCTGCAGCACGTCGCGGTCATCAGGCAGCGATTCCAGCAACGGCAGCAGGTGTTCCAGCGCCTGCAGCGGCTGGCCGCTGCGCAGTGCCAGTTCACCAGCCAGGCGGCGCATCGAAGGCGTATCCAGGCCTTCCTGCTGCAGCGCGATCTGCATCGCTTCTGCCGCAGCTTCCAGGTTGCCCTGGCGCATGGCCAGCTGCACCACCAGGCCATGCAACGAGGCGATGGTCGGGTTCAGTTCCAGCACGCGGCGGAACGCCTGCTCGGCGAAGGCCAGCATGTTCTTGCCCAGGTAGGCGAAGCCCAGTGCGTAAAGCACGCGGATGTCGTTGGGCAGGGCCTGGTTGGCGGCCGACAGCAGCGTCAGCGCGCGATCGGCATCATCGCGGCGCAGCGCGATCATGCCATCGATGGTCAGCAGCTCCGGGTGGTCCGGCTCGACACGCGAGGCCAGCGTGGACAGGCGCTGCGCTTCATCGAAATCGTTGCGACCGATCGCCAGGTGGGCCTGCATCAGGTACGCGGCGAATGCGTTCGGGTCCAGCCCGGTGGTGCGCGTCAGTGCTTCGCCGGCGCCGTCGAACTGGCGCAGGGCCAGCAGCAGGCCGGCGTGCTGCAGGTGCAGCTGGGCGTTGTCCGGGGCCAGCTGCAGCGCCTGCTGCAGGGCTTCCATCGCGTCCTCGGCCTTGCCCTGCTGCTGCAGCGCAAGCGCCAGCCAGCGGTGGGCCTCGGCCTGGCCGGGTTCATCACGGGTCCACGCCTGGGCCAGCTGCACGGCCTGGTCGGCCTCGTTCTGGCGCAACGCTTGGATGATCTGGTCTTGCATGGCGGTCCGGTTCAAGGGCAAACCCGCATTGTAGCGGCCTGCGCGCCCGTGCCGGTTCAGCCTTGCAGCACGCGCTGCAGGCGCTGCGCCACCCAGCGCTCGGAGAAGCCGTCACCGCGCCAGTTTTCCAGGAAGCCACAGTGTCCGCCCCAGCTGGCGGTTTCCAGATGCGCCTGGTGCGGCAGCTGCCAGTCGCTGAAGGTCGCGTAGGGGATCACCGGGTCGTCCTGCGCCATCAGGATGTCGGCAGGCACCTGCAACGTGGACAGCCGATCGCCGGCAATCGAGTAGCCATCGAAATAGGCCTGCAACGAACCGAAACTGGTGTGGCGCTCGACCAGCCAGGCAGTCAGCGCGCGGATGTCCAGTTTCAGTACGCGGTCGTCGCAGTCGCTCAGTTCGGGGAACAGGTCGCGCTTGCGCCGCAGCGAACCGGCCCACTTGCGGCGGAAGTACCAGTCGTACATCGCCGGGCCGTTCTCGATGCTCTCCATGGTCAGCGCCGGATCCAGCACCGGGCATACCGAGGCCACGCGCAGCAGCGGCACGCCGGCCGCTGGCGCGCGCTGGGCCAGGCGCAGCACGAAATTGCCGCCCAGCGAGTAACCGGCGGCCACCAGCGGCAACTGCGGCCAGCGCTGGGCGATATCGCCCGCGGCATGCACCACTTCGTCGATCAGGTTGGAGTGGAAGATGCCGGGGTTGAGATGATGGGTATTGCCGTGGTCGCGGAAATTCAGCCGCACCACGTCAAAGCCCTGTTCGAGCATGCGCGCGGCCGCCATGCGCATGTAGCTGGATTCGGCGCTGCCTTCCCAGCCGTGCAGCAGCAGGGCCATGCCCTTGGGTTCGCGGCCTTCGATGTGGCTGTGCCAGCCCTGCAGGCGCACGCCATCACCGCCGTCGAGGATCAGTTCTTCGCTGATCGCGCCGGTCGCGGCCAGCAGCAGCAGGCCGCGCTGCAGGCGCATGCGGCTGGAGCTGAGCATCGACTGCAGATGCGGATTGCGCAGCCAGCGCGGCGGCTGGTAGTCAGCCGCGTGCAGCGTCGGCGTGCCGGCGTCCAGGACGGGTGGCGGGATCAGGGCCACCGCACCCTCACTCGGAGCTCATGGCCGCCACGATGCGCGCGCGCGACGTCTCCGCGATGCGCCGACGGCCTTCCAGGTCCTGCGCACCGATCGGTGCCAGGAAGTGCACTTCTGCACGCCGCGCCGGCTCACCGAGCAGGCGCAGGAAATTGGCGAAGAAACTCTCGCCGGGGCCGAACGCGACAATGGTCTGCGCATCGCCCTTGAGCCCGTACACCAGTGCCACCGGCTGCACCGGCACGCCGGTTTCAACCGCGGCCTGGAAGATGCGGGCATGGAACGGGCCTACTTCGTGGCCGCCGCGGGTGCGCCCTTCCGGGAACACGCCCACCGCCTTGCCTTCGCGCAGGCGATCGGCCATCACCTGCATCACGCCACCGAGCGATTCGGTGTTGCCGCGCTGGTGGAAGATGGTCTGGCCACGCGCGGCCAGCCAACCGACCAACGGCCAGCTGGCGATCTCGCGCTTGGCGACGAAGCCCATCATGCGCTGGCTGTGCAGGATGCAGATGTCGACCCAGCTGACGTGGTTGGCGACGAACAGCACGGCGCCGGGCAACGGCGTACCGATCTGCACCAGGCGGAAGCCGAAGATCCACATCAGCCCGCCCTGCCACCAGTTGACCACTTTGGCCCCCAGGGTCGCCTCGCCCACGCGCAGTTCGCCCCACGGCCGAAGCATGCCGATCAGGATGAGCGGCAGGAACACAACGATGTGGACCAACAGCAGCGGTACGCGGTACAGGTAACGGCACACACGCGCCACGCCGCCGCGGGGGGCCGGAGTGGGGGAAGTCATCCGCGCACGATACCGGAGGGCCGTCATCGCTGCCAGCCGATTTAGGCCATAACACCCATCGACCGGGGCAATCGGCGGGGAACGCTGGGTTCCGCTGCCGTCACCGGCCGTCCGGGGCTCAGCCGTGGCCGGCCGCCACCACCGCCAGGGTCAGCCGCGAGATGCACACCAGGCGGCCCTGCTCGTCCTCGATGCGGATCTCCCACAGCTGGGTGCTGCGGCCGACGTGCAGTGCACGTGCGGTGCCGGTCACGGTGCCCGAGCGAACGGCGCGTACATGGTTGGCGTTGATCTCCAGCCCTACGCAGATCTGTTTGGCCGTATCCACGCACAGGTTGCCGGCGCTGCTGCCCAGGGTCTCGGCCAGCACCACCGACGCGCCGCCATGCAGGATGCCGTAGGGCTGGCGGGTGCGCTCGTCCACCGGCATGGTGGCCTGCAGCCAATCGTCGCCGGCCCCGCTGAAGACGATGCCCAGCGACTCGATCGCGGTGTTGCGGCTGAGCGTGTTGAGCTGCTCGAGGGAAACGACTTCGCGGAACACCAGGGTCATGCGGGCACCTTCAGAGGATGGGAACGAGGCCGGCGCCGAATGCAGTGAGCATGCGGACCAGCAGCCATTTCGGGCCGACATTGACCTCGGGGAAATCGCCCACGGCGACATAGCAGCGGTGGAAGTCCGGGTCCTGCCGGGGCAGCGGCCGCGGACAGTCCGGGCCGGGCTTGAACTCGTAGTCGGTGGCATAGCGCCACGGCCAGAAGTCGAGGATCGGCAGTGCCTCGGAGGCCTTGCCGACGCTGTAGTTGAGCCCGGACAGCACCGGCGGCTTGGCCCGCGGCGCCACCGTCCACGAGTTCTGCGGGTGGATATCGCGCAGGATGCTCTCGGCCAGCTGCTCGGCGAAGGCCGGGTCATCGATGATCACCGCACCTTCGGTGTTGTAGTTCTCGCTGCGCGGATCGAAGTTGTGGGTGCCGACCACGCCGATGCGGCGGTCGACCACCAGCGACTTGGCATGCAGGCCCATGCGCGCGCCCTTGCGGGTGACCGGCAACGGCTTGTTGACCGCCTTGCTGCCCAGGAAGGAGGGCCGGGTCTCGGTGCGCAGCAGGCGGGTCTCGACCTCGCTGCCGGCCGCGCGGCGGCGCTCGCGCGCGTTCTGGTAGGCACTGCCAGTGCGCGGGTTCACCGCCAGCTGCTTGCCGGTGGGTGCCGGATGCTCATCGCGATCGCGGCTGTCGCCGGCATTGCTGCCCGCGGCGCTGCCGCCGATCAGCGGATTGCGCCCGCCGTCGTCGTCACCCCCGGGCGCGGCGATCGGATCAGGCAGCAGGTTGCGGTAGTCGACCGGTGCATCCAGCGGGAACGGCTTGTACTCGAAGATGTTGAAGCCCAGTTCGCGCATGTTGCGCCGCTTGTACTTGTACGACAGCGCATACACGATCGGGTTGTCGGTGGCGGCCAGGCTGTTGCTGGACACCACCACCCGCGGCGGCTGCGGGCGCTTGCGCAGCTCGCGGAACAGCTTCTGCGCCGGCTTGGACAACACCAGGTATGGCGTCTGCAGGATCACTTCCTCCTGCGCGCCGGCGATCAGCGCATCCAGCTGCGGCTCGGTCACGTGCTGGCCCGCCAGCGGCGCATCGGCCTTCTCGCGCCGGTGCTTGCGTGGCAGGTCGGCGACATAGCGCACCGAGGCCACCGGCAAGGCGGTATCGACGAAGGAACGGCTGACGAAGTCCATGTCATTGGCTTCGGCACTGACCCGCTGCACCCGCTCGGGGCGGCGGAAGCTGGCCGGCGGCAGGGTCGGCACGCCCTCGCGCAGCAGGGTGCGGCCGACATCGTTCAGGCGCTCGGCCGGCACGCTGCGCCTGGCATGCCAGAAGGCATCGAAGTTGGCGGCCATCGCCCGCGCCTCCGGGCCGGCGATCAGCACGTCGCGGTCGCGGAAGTTGTACTCGCGGTCCCAGTCGTAATAGTCGTCCTGGTAGTTGCGGCCGCCGACCACGCCGATCGCATCGTCGATCACCAGCAGCTTGTTGTGCATGCGCTGGTTGAAGCGGCGGAAGCAGCACAGCACGCTGCCGGCATAGTCGAAGTAGTTCAGCCGGGCCTTGCCGAAGGTCGGGTTGTAGACCCGCAGCTGGAAGTTCTGGTGCGCGCCGGACAGCGCGCCGAGGATCTGCAGGTCGGAGATCGCCGAGAGCTGGTCGATCAGCACGCGCACCTTCACCCCGCGCCGCGATGCAGCCAGCAGCTCGTCGATGACCAGCCGGGCGCTGTCGTCCTTGTCGAAGATGTAGGTCTGCAGGTCGATGCTGCGGGTAGCGCTGCGCAGCAGGTTCAGGCGCGCCACCAGCGCACCTTCGCCCTCGTCGAGCAGGGTGGCGTAGTGGCGCGGCTGTTCGGGGGTGGATTCGGTGAACGCCCGGCCGGCCAGCGCTCGCAGCGGTGAGTCCTGCGCGCAGCGGTCGGCGCGCTGGCAGCCGACCACGGTCGAGCGCGCCTGCACGGCGATCGCCTCGGCACGATCGCGCTGGGCATGCGAAAGCGATGCACAACCGCTGCCCAGCAACACCGTTGCCAGCGCCAGTAAACGCAGCAGGAGGTTCACGGTTTCGGCGCCTCGCTCAGGCGCGCACGTAATACGAAGGTCACTCGGTCACTCAGGGCTAGCTGCCAGCTGTCCATTCCATACCGGCCTCGCTGCACGGTACCGCGGCTGACGACATCGCAATCATAGCCGGGTCGGGCGCACTCCGCCTTCTCGACCCGCAGCGACTCGGGATGGCTGACGCCGCGCAGGGTCAGCCGGCCGTTGATGTCGCCACCCTGTTCCACCGTCTCCGGCCAGTATGGCAGCGAGTCGAACTCGACCACCGGATGGCGCCCTGCATCGAAGAACTCTTCGCCGCGCATCCAGCCGGTGTAGCGCGCCTTGCCAGGGATCTCCACCGAACGGGTGAACATCTTCAGGTGCACCTGGTGGCGCCCGTCGGACAGGATCTCGATGCGCCCCTCGAAGTGCGGGAATACGCCTTCGATGCGCTGGCCGAAACGGGTCCGCACCTCGAAACCGATCCGCGAGCGCTGGGTATCCAGGCGCATTACCCGCGGTGCTTCGGCGGACACCGGCGGCAACGGCGTTGGTGGGGGCACGGCGGCCCAGGCCGGGCCAAGCGCCAGCAACGCGGGCAGCAGGAAGCGGCTGCGCCGCGCCTGGCTCATCGGATCACGGCCACCAGAACGCGTTCAGGCTGGCCACGCCCGGCTCGATCGAGACCTCGCGCGGGAAGCCGAGGACGGCCACGCCGCCCGGCGGCATGCCGCGGTAGTCGCTGCTGGTGCCGTCGGTCATCAGGGCCACCAGCTGCTCCAGGCCCGGGTTGTGGCCCACGATCAGCACCCGGTCCAGGTCGCGACGCTCGTCCACCAGCGCCGCCAGGGTGCCCGGGGTGGCTTCGTAGATCCGGTCTTCCAGGCGCTTCTCGACATAGCCGATGGCCGTCATCACCGCTTCCAGGGTCTCACGGGTACGTCGCGACGGCGAGCACAGCACGCAGTCCGGCAGCAGCTTGTTTTCCTTCAACCACTTGCCGGCGGCTTCAGCTTCGGCCAGCCCTACCGGCGACAGCGGCCGGTCGAGGTCGGCCTGGCCGGAAACGGCGGGTTCGGCATGGGCATGGCGCAGCAGGATCAGTTCACGCATCGCGGGTTTCCATGGAGAAGAGGATGCAGCAGGAGAAGTGAGGCAGGCATCAAAGCTTGAGCCAGGACAGCAGCGGCTCCCAGTCGGCCTGGTGTTCGCGCACCTGGGCGGAGCGATAGTCGAACAGGCTGCGGCCCAGGCCGGTCATGACCACGTAGCTCTGGCTGTCACGCAGCTGCGCGACCACCGGGTACGGCCATTCGGCCAGCATCTGCAATGCCTGCTGCGAGGTCTGGGTCCAGGGTTTGGTGCGGTTGAGGACCAGCCCTACCGGCAGCTTGCGGCTGTGCACGCGCGGGTTCTGGGCCAGGCTGTTGAGGAAGCCGACGATGGCTTCGATATCCAGCGCCGAGGGCAGCACCGGCACCACCACGGCGTCGGCCGCGTCCAGGAAATGGGGGATATCGTCGGCCAGCGCGCCGGCGGGTGCATCGATGATGACGGTATCGGTACCGTCGGGCAGCTTCTGCGCCCACTGCTTCTTCCGATACACATCGATGGGCAGCACCGCGCTTTCCAGCCCGGCACGCCGTTGTGCCCAGCGGGTGCTGGAGCCCTGCGGGTCGGCATCGGCGATCACCGTGGCCTTGCCCTGCAATGCCGCGTACGCGGCCAGGTGGGTGGCGACGGTGGTCTTGCCCACCCCGCCCTTGGAACCGGCCACCAGGATCGTCTTCATGCCAGCCTCGCTTCCGGGTACGTGCCCCGAGCGTACACCGGCGGTGGTGACGGGAGGTAGCGCCGTGCTGAACCCGTGGCCATCGCCTTTGCTATCGTGGCGCCCCCGAAGGATCGAACCGGCATGAGCGAACTGCAGGACCTGAGCGCACTGATCCGCGCCAATACCCCCCTGATCGTGATCGAAACCCAGGACGAGGGGCGCATCGTTGAACTGTTCCGGCAGACGCTGATGCACGTGTGGCGGGCCCTGCACCGCTGGTCCATCACCGAGGGCCTGCGCCGCATCGACCTGGACCGCGAGGATCCGCCGGTCGGCCCGCCCGATGCCAGCGCCGCGCTGCAGATGATCCGCCAGGCTGATCAGCGCGGTGTCTACCTGCTGCTCGATTTCCACCCCTACCTGGGCTATGCCAGCCACCAGCGCGCACTGCGCGACCTGATCCAGCGCCGCCACAGCGAGCCGCACGTGCTGGTGCTGATCGGCGCCAAGGTCGAGCTGCCGGCCGAGCTGGAAGCACTGGCGGTGCGCTTCAACCCGCGCCTGCCCGATGCCAACGCCCTGCTGAAGATGCTGCGCGAGGAGGCCGACGCCTACGCACGCGAGCACGGCGGCCGCCGTGTCGAGGTCGACAGCGAGGCGGTGAAGAAGATCCTGAAGAACCTGCAGGGCCTGAGCCTGGTCGATGCCCGCCGCATTGCCCGCCAGCTGATCTACGCCGATGGCGCGCTGCGCGACGACGACCTGCCGCAGCTGGCACGGCTGAAGTTCGAGCTGCTCAACCGCAGCGGCCACCTGTTCTTCGAGCACGACAGCGCACGCTTCGGCGACGTGGCCGGCGCCAACCGGCTCAAGCGCTGGATCAGCCAGCGCCGGGTGGCCTTCATCGCCGGCTCGGCACCGGCCGGCCTGGACCCGCCGCGCGGCATGCTGCTGCTGGGCGTGCAGGGCTGCGGCAAATCGATGCTGGCCAAGGCCACCGCCGCCGGCTTCGGTGTACCGCTGCTGCGCCTGGACGTGGGTGCGCTGTACAACAAGTACCACGGCGAGACCGAGGCCAACCTGCGCCAGGCGCTGGCCTCGGCCGAGCAGCTGGCGCCCTGCGTGTTGTGGATGGATGAGATCGAGAAAGGCCTGGCCAGTGGTGGCGAGGACGGTGGCGTATCGCGCCGCGTGCTCGGCTACCTGCTGACCTGGATGGCCGAGCGCAAGGCGCCGGTCTTCATCGTCGCCACCGCCAACCAGGTGCACGAACTGCCGGCCGAACTGCTGCGCAAGGGGCGTTTCGACGAGATCTTCTTCGTCGACCTGCCCACCCCCGAAGTGCGCGTGGAACTGCTGCGGCTGCACCTCGGGCGACGCCAGCTCAATGGCGACGACTTCGCGCTGCCGGCGCTGGCGGCCGCGGCGAATGGTTTCTCCGGCGCGGAGATCGAGCAGGCGATCGTGGCCGGACTGTACGCAGCGCACGCCGAAGGCCGGCCGCTGGACACCGAGCTGCTGATGAATGAGATCCGCACGACGCGGCCGCTGTCGGTGCTGATGGCCGAGCAGGTAGAGGCACTGCGGGCATGGGCGTCGGGGCGGACGGTTTCCGCGGACGATTGAGGTTCCCGCGAACGGCGCAGCCCCTCGTGGCGGCTGGTTGGCTGTGAACATCAAAAGCCGCGCTTGGCTGGCTGCTTTTTGTCGAGCCGAGCCCACGCTCGGCTGCCTTTCGATCAGATATCGGATACTCGATTCCGATGCAGATTCATCCACGCATGGCGTGGATCTACCGTGTCGCCCAAGGTCGACACCTACCAACAGCAGCGTCGAACCGTCAGAGGTGGGGCGGTGTGGGTTGGCAGGACCGTTGGCGCCATGGGCCCGAGGCATACCTCGGGCGGGTTGGTCAGGACGCCCAACCCCGGTCTTGCCGTGTGCGCAGGACTGCGCACACGAGCAAGGCGCCATCGAGCCCCCATGGGTGAGGGCGCTTTGCTTGCGAAGCACTGCTTCGCAAGCGCCCGAACGCCCAGCCTCCAGCGGCTGGGCCGGGCCGCGGAGCGGGGTTTACGGCGTGTCCTGCCAACCCACACCACCCCGCCATCCCGCGGATTGCCCGCTGTTGCTGTTGCTTCGGCTGTTGCTTCTGCGGGTGCCGGGTGCAACCCGGCCGCCCCCTACCCTCAGGGCCAGGCCGGCGGCGCGGCCGCCCACGCCTGCTGCACTTCCGCCAGCGAGGCACGCTCGTCGTCTCGCCACAACGGCAACAACTGCGCATAGCGGCTGCTGTCGCTCCATTGCGTCGGCTCGGTACGCACTGCGGCGGCATACCACTGCACCGCCTCCTGCTTCCGCCCGGCCCGCCACAGCGCCAGCGCATAGGTCGGTGGCAACCAGCCCGGCTTGCTCAGCGAACCACCGGCAGCGGCCTGCCATTGCTCCAGGGCGGCTTCGGGCTGGCCCTGACGCAGCAGGTCCCAGCCGTAGTTCCAGCGCACGCCACGGCCCAGGCTGCCCTGCACCGGCGCATCCTTCAGCGCTTCGCGATACAGCTGTTCACCCAGTTCGGTACGGCCCTGGGCAATGGCCACCGACGCCAGCTGCACGGTGGCCTCCACGGTCCGCCGGCCGCGCTCGCGCTGCTTGAGCAGCTGCGCCACCAGCTCATCCCCGTCGGACTGGACCACGATCATGGGCACGGCGGCCGCATCGCTGTCGAAGTAGAACTCCTGTGGTGCCGGCACCGCCGGCGCGGCCCACACCGGGGCCGTTCCCGAGACCAGCAACATGCTGCCCAGGATCTTTCCTGCAACTGACATCCCTTCTCCCCAGGCCGCAACCGCAGCCTCCCTCTCTCTCTCTCCCCGATCCTAACCCCAGCATGGCCGCCGGCGCGAGTGCCGGGGCGGCCGGGCCTCGCTGCTACAATTCGCGCCTTTCCCGCCGCGTGCCTGCATGCGGCCGGTGCCAGCCGATCCTGACCGGGCCAGCCATGACCAGTACCGCGCAACTCACGTCGCCCTCCTCCACCGACCTGATCGACCGTGACTACACGCTCGACCACAAGTACACCCGCAACGAGGGGCGGATCTACCTGAGTGGCGTGCAGGCGCTGGTGAAGCTGCCGCTGATGCAGCGGCTGCGCGACGCACACGAAGGCATCGACAGCGCCGGCTTCGTCAGCGGCTACCGCGGCAGCCCGCTGGGCGGCTTCGACCTGGAGCTGTGGCGCGCACGCAAACACCTCGACGCGGCCAAGGTGAAGTTCACCCCCGGTCTGAACGAGGACCTGGGCGCCACCATGGTGTGGGGCACCCAGCAGACCAACCTGTTCCCCGGCGCCAACGTGCAGGGCGTGTTCGGCATGTGGTACGGCAAGGGACCGGGCGTGGACCGCTGCGGCGACGTGTTCAAGCACGCCAATGCCGCCGGCACCTCGCGCTACGGCGGGGTGCTGGCACTGGCCGCCGATGACCATGCCTGCCGCAGTTCAACCCTGCCGCATGGCAGCGAGGACGAGTTCGTCAGCGCGATGATGCCGGTACTGAATCCGGCCGGTGTGCAGGACATCCTCGACATGGGCCTGCTGGGGTGGGCGATGAGCCGCTATACCGGGCGCTGGGTCGGCTTCAAGACGATCGCCGAGACAGTCGAATCGTCGGCCTCGGTCGAGGTCGACCCGATGGCGCGCCGCATCGTGCTGCCGGAAGACTTCGAGATGCCTTCGGGCGGTCTCAACATCCGCTGGCCGGACCCGCCGCTGGACCAGGAAATGCGCCTGCACCGCTATGCGGTGAAGGCCGCACAGGCGTTCGCCCGCGCCAACGGCATCGACAAGGTGGTGATGGACGCGCCGCGCGCGCGGCTGGGCATCGTCACCACCGGCAAGAGCTACCTGGACGTGCTGCAGGCGCTGGAATACCTGGGCCTGGACGAAGCCGCCTGCGCCGACATCGGCATCCGCGTGTACAAGGTCGGCATGACCTGGCCGCTGGAGCCGCAGGGCATCGCGCGCTTCGCGCAGGGCCTGGAAGACATCATCGTGGTGGAGGAAAAGCGTGCCTTCATCGAGCGTCAGATGAAGGAACAGTTCTTCAACTGGCCGGCCAGCTGGGGCCAGCGCCCGTCCATCGTCGGCAAGTATGACGAGACTGGCGAATGGATCCTGCCGTCCACCGGCGAGCTGACCCCGGCCACCATCGCCGGCGTGATCGGCCGCCGCATCCAGAAGTTCTTCAACAACGCATCGATCGAGCAGCGGCTGCAGTGGATGCAGGAGAAGGAAGCCGAGCTTGCGTTGCCGCGCGCCAGCTTCCCGCGCGTACCGCATTACTGCTCGGGCTGCCCGCACAACACCTCCACCAACGTGCCGGAAGGCTCGCGTGCGCTGGCCGGCATTGGTTGCCATTACATGGTGACCTGGATGGACCGCAGCACCGACACCTTCACCCACATGGGCGGCGAAGGCGTGACCTGGGCCGGGCAGGCGCCGTTCACCGATACCCCGCACGTGTTCCAGAACCTCGGCGACGGCACCTACTTCCACAGCGGCTCGCTGGCGATCCGCCAGGCGGTCGCCGCTGGCGTCAACATCACCTACAAGATCCTCTACAACGATGCGGTGGCGATGACCGGCGGCCAGCCGGTGGACGGTCCGCTGAGCGTGCCGGACATTGCAAAGCAGATGCGCGCCGAAGGCATCCACACCATCGTGGTGCTGTCGGACAACATCGGCAAGTGGACCGGCCAGCGCGAGCACTTCCCCAGCGACGTCGAGTTCCATGACCGCAGCGAACTGGACGAAGTGCAGAAGCGCCTGCGCGAAGTAAAGGGTGTGTCGATCCTGATCTACGAACAGACCTGCGCGACCGAGAAGCGTCGCCGCCGCAAGCGCGGCAAGCTGGAAGACCCGCAGAAGCGGGTGATGATCAACTCGCTGGTCTGCGAAGGCTGCGGTGACTGCGGCAAGAAGAGCTTCTGCGTGTCGGTGCTGCCGAAGGAAACCGAGTTCGGGCGCAAGCGCGAGATCGACCAGTCCAACTGCAACAAGGACTATTCCTGCGTGAGCGGCTTCTGCCCCAGCTTCGTCACCGTGCACGGTGGCCAGCCGCGCAAGGGCAGCAAGCGCGATGCGTCCACGCTGCTGGACAACCTGCCGGCGCCGACCCTCCGCGACAGCCTGGAACAGCCCTGGAACATCCTGATCACCGGCGTCGGCGGTACCGGCGTGGTGACCATCGGTGCGCTGCTGGGCATGGCCGGCCACCTGGAAGGCAAGGGTGCAACCGTGCTCGACCAGACCGGCCTGGCGCAGAAGGGCGGCGCGGTGACCACGCACATCCGCATTGCCCGTCGCCCTGAAGACATCCATGCCGTGCGCATCGCCGCTGGCGAGGCCGACCTGGTGCTGGGCTGCGACATGGTGGTGGTCAACGATTACTGGGCGCTGTCGAAGGTCCGTGCCGGCCGTTCGCAGGTGGTGCTGAACACTTACGAAGCGATGCCAGGCACCTTCACCACTCGCCCAGACATGCAGTTCCCCGCCGCCGACATCATCGCCGGCGTGCGCGTGGCACTGGGCGGCCAGGAGCCGTTGCTGCTCGATGCCACCCAACTGGCCACCGCGCTGCTGGGCGATGCCATTGCCGCCAACCTGTTCATCCTCGGCTACGCCTGGCAGCAGGGCCTGGTGCCGCTCTCGTTCGAGTCACTGATGCGCGCCATCGAGCTCAATGGCGCCGCCGTGGCGATGAACCAGCAGGCGTTCGCCTGGGGCCGACTGGCCGTGGTCGATCCGCAGGCGGTGCAGCAGGCCGCCGGCCTGGTGCGCA